>MDTE01195590.1_pt1 | contig 14976 bp, 16 predicted proteins | sample 811231 | NCBI WGS metagenome assembly MDTE01 (sample SAMN05326651, study PRJNA326480) | marine metagenome | isolation source: seawater | place: Indian Ocean: Red Sea | collected 2010 | reverse complement strand
TTATTACAAAAAAATAATTATCTCCCTAGGAAACCAGAGGCTGAATTTAAATTTGATAATTTGTACTACAAAAAAGTAATTGCTAAAAATTCTTTTTATAACAAGTTAATTTATAAATTTTTGAAACTAATAAGAAAAATTTAATCAAATTAAAATTATAAAAAATTAATTTACTTTAATTTAGTGTTGGAAAACTTGAACGATTAATAAATAAAAAATTTGGATAGTTTTTAGTTTCAATCATTGTATATCCATTCAGGTAAAGTTTAATTATAAGAATAAAATATTTAAGGTAATTAATTATTTTATTTGTTTGTAGTTCGTCAAATTCAACAAGAATTTGTTTTGGCTTAATCTTTAGCTTTAGTAAATCTATCAATACATTAAATTCTGCACCTTCTATATCTAATTTAATTATCTCAATGTTTTGAAGTTTATATTTTTTTATTATATTTTCAAAATTTATAGTATTAACCATTAGATATGGGGAGTTCTTTGAATAATTGTTTTGCCAATTTGAAATACTGTGACTTACGTGTTCCAAGTTTTTAGGTTGATAAAATTTAATATTTTTATCATTAAGATTGTATAAAGCTTTTGATTCAATTATAAAATCTTCTTTTTTAAGATTGCTTAAGTTATAAGAATCTATATTTTGATTTCCATCATCTGAGTATGGTGAGGTGTTGTGATTTCCAATAGAAGATAAAACCAATTCAAGATGGTCTAAAGCAGTTGGTGTTGGGTCGATAAAAATAATTTTGGTCTTATATTTTTGCATTATTTCTATATCAAAAGAAATATCTGTGCCAACACCTGCAGAAATTATTGTTGAATTAGTTAAGGACTCTGTTTCGATGAAGTCCCAACCACCGTATTTAGAACCCAGAAAGTTTGTAATTAATTTTTTAGAAAAATATGAAATAAGTTTTTGAAATATTCTTTTCATTTGTATTAATAATAATGAAAAAATATAACTCCTAGCAGCAATAGAGTAAATATAATAAAAATAAATGATTAAAAATTTATCAAAATTTCAAAAGAAAATACCAGTGCACAAATATTTTCAATTAGTTGAATTATTATTTTAAATATTTTATAAGATTTAAAGAAATACAGAGAATGATAGTTTATTTAAAATAAATAAAATGAAACAAATAACATTACCTTATATTTATCCAATTATAAACCTTAATCGTAATGTTGTTCTTGTGGGTAACAGTTCTTCACTCCTTAGAAATTATGGAAATGTGATTGATAGCTACGAGACAGTTTTTAGATTTAATAGAAGCCCTATAAAAAATTTTGAAAAGCATGTGGGTACACGAACTGATTTTAGAATTTTGAATAATCATGTTTTTGAAAATATTAATCCAGGTGTTGACTACACAAACCAACCTCTCAAATTTATAAAAAAAATAAAAAATTCTAACATACTCAGAATTGGTCCGGGGGAGCCAAAAAATAAAACGATTGAGTCATTTGAGAGAAAAAAGAATAAAATTTATTTTTTTGACTATAAAAAAGCAGAGGAAATTAAAGATCTCTTAAAATTTAAATCAAACAAAAATATGTCAGTTGGAGCAATAATGATAAGCATATGTATATTGTCTGGTGTAGAGACGAATATAATTGGTTTTGACCTTAAAGAAGTTAACGTCACACACTATTGGGAAGATCGACCTAATAAAATGAGTAATAGCCATGACTTTTCATTTGAAAAAAAGTGGGTTAGGGAGCTCGTTAATAAAGGTGTTATAAATTCAATAAGTTAAATTTATAAATATTTTTGATAATTAATTTTTTCAAATTCTTTTTTAAAATAATCAAATTCTTGATTGTTTAATGGAAACATGGGTAATCGTTCTGTTCTTGGAAAATGCCCGACAGCTTCTAGTGCTGCTTTTATAGTTATATGCCAACCAAATTTAGGTACAATTTTGTCAAAAAACGGAGCTTCCACATCTTCAACTAGAGACATACAATATTCTTTATTGTTATTAACCCAAGATTTCCAAAAATTTACTGCAAGTTTTGGTTCAAAAATTCCAATACCATTTAGCCAATTTTGACACCCAAATTTTTCAAATTGCATCCATTGCCTTTTTCCCCCTCCTGAAATTACAATTGACAATCTATCCTTTAAAGTATTTACTACTTCAAGTGAGTAATCATCATTTTTTGCATCTTCTTTTATTGCCTTTACACTTTCTATATCTGCTAAATGATCTAAAAGCTCTATAGGCCAATTTACAACTAGCCCTCCGTGACCAGCAGTTAGAGGCATTTCATGTATTAAAATTGGTAATGTCGATTCTTTATCAATATATTTGAAATGTTCTAAAATTTGTTCATTTTTATAAAATTTTTCTCTGAAAATTAGAGATATCATGTCTGCTCCGTAATCTTCTGCTTCTTGTGTAAACTCCAATGAAATAGCTGTAGAGCAGTGTAAGGGATCTGCAACGATTACAAAATTACTACTATCTTCTTCTTTAACAAATTTTGTCACAAATTTATTTAAAGTTTTTATTTCATCCCAGCTCAATTCACTGAATCTACTGTTGTAAGCCATTACGTAAAATTTATTTGCACCAGCATCCATTGAGTACTGTAAATATTTTTCCAATGAAGCAAAATCTATAGACATATCTTCTTTAAAAGGTGTCACAATGCAATGAACTGGTCCTGCTTCAAGTTTATTCAAATTATTCTCCTTAATTTTTCTTTTACAGGTATTTCACTATCGTAAACTTTTTTAACTCCATTACCAAGTGCTTTTTCAACAGAACGTATATGACCCACTAGAGACCTTAATCCAACTGGACCTAAAGATGCAGCATGATCTGTACCCCACATCGCCCTATCTAAAGTGATATGCCTTTCTATTATTTTTGCGCCAAAAGCTACAGCAACAGAAGTAGTGGGTAAGCCAGTTTCATGCCCTGAGTATCCGATTACATGTTGGGGATATTGTATTTTTAAGGTATTTATCATTCTTAAATTTAACTCTTCTGGTGGACAGGGATATGCACTAGTAGAATGCATCAAACCTATTTCTTTCAAATTAATAGAATTTACAGCTTTATCAATTTCTGATTCAGTTGACATCCCTGTAGATAAAATAATTGGAATATTGTAAGTTAACATTTTTGCTATTGTTTCTGAATCTGTCAAAGAAGCTGATGCTATTTTAAAACACTGAATATCTATTGAAGCCATATCTTCAACTGACTGTTCGTCCCAACATGAAGCAAACCAAGTTATTTTATTTTTATTACAATATGAGTCAATTTTTTTATAGTCATCTATATTAAATTCAATTCTTTTTTTATAGTCGATATATGTCATTTGACCCCACGGAGTATCTCTAATTACATCCCATTGATCCTTCGGAGTAGAAAGTTCTGGAGTTCTTTTTTGAAACTTGACCGCATTGCAGCCAGCATCTTTAGCGAGATCTATTAATTTAAATGCGTTTTCTAAAGAACCGTTATGATTAATGCCTATTTCCGCAATTATATATACAGGAAAATCTTCACCAATCTTCGTTTTATTTATCTCCATTATTCAAACCACCCAAATGGGTCTGCAGCTTTGTCATCAATATAAAAATCTGCATTTGGCTTCCCCAAATAAAGTTCGTCATACTTTACTCCCCATTCAGAAAGTTGTTTTCGTGTGACATCTGTATAGTCAATTTTTGTTACAAATCCTCTGGCTGTATAAAAAACAATTATGTTACCTTCGGACTTTAGTTGATTAATTTTTTTAATCCTTTTTTTAATGGGAACCGCATCTTCATAATTTAAGCCATTTGTTTTGCATATTGTATTATCTATATCAAAACAGTATATCTTACTCATTTTTTTTACTTTCTAATACTAATTGAGCAAATTTTAAATCTAATTTAGTATCTATATCTACTGAATCTTCACGATTCATCAAGTAATATTTGATATTGCCCATCCAAAAGTTTCTATTTTTGTTAAATGAACTCCATCTATTTAAATAAAAACCTCCATTAGGCCTTAGAGCTGGAGTGTGGTTTTGAGATCTAGTATTTCCAGTAACTAATGGCGAATCTTTTGGTAAATCAATGTAGAGATCATTTGTTACAACTCTAAGTTCTAAGGGAAAACCATACTCTGTTACGCTGATGATTCCATCATCGGTGTCTGAAATTGATTTAAAAGCTTCATCAATGTGATTACTGTCTCTAAAAGGGCATGTAGGAAGCATTAAAGTTAAAAAATCATATTTTGTTTCTTGATTTGAAAACAAAAAATTTACTAGTTCTAAAGCTGTACTGTGATCTTTTGATAGTTCTTTTGATCTACTGTGGAGAATTACTCCCTTATATTCTCTCGCTATGTTAAGAATGTCTTTGCTATCAGATGAAACTATAACATCTGTTATAGAACTTGAATTAAGTGCTGCTTCTATTGTGTAACAAACTAGTGGTTTATCACCAAGCAACAATTTATTTTTTTCTTTTAATCTTTTTGATCCACCTCTTGCAGGTATTATGGCCAAATTGGTATTACTTTTCTTCATAAATATATTTTCAAAATGTATATGAAATTATAATTAAATATTAACTTTAATAATTATATATAGATTATTAATAAGCAATTATTTCAAAATCATAAGGTTATTATTTATATATGAATGAAAATTTTACAAACATAGTCGATGAAGTTACAGAAAATGGATACGCTAAGATAGAAAACTTCATATCAAAACAAGAGGCTTTTGAGTTGGAAAAACAAACAACTAAAGCTTTTAAAAAAGCAAAAAAAGATTTTTATCATATTGAAACTGAATTTACAAAAGTACTGAGTATAAACGAAGAATCTTCACAAAAAATAAAATACTTTCAATATTTGAACAAGTTCTTTGTTAATAAAAATATAATAGATTTTGTTCAAAATTATTTTAATTCGGACGAAATAGAGATATCAAAAATATTTCTTGCTGAATCATCAAACAGTGGAGAAGAGGTTAATGTACTTCCATATAAAATGCATTTTGATAAAACTAGATATCTAAAATTTATGATCTATTTGAGAGATGTTGAAAATCGAGACGGTGGAGTTACTTTTGCTAAAAAAGAATGGAACACAAAATTGCAAGAAGAATTGCTTTCAAAACAGTCTTTGCAAGAAGAAAATGTGGTTGAAATTAATGACATGTCAGTTGTGGAAGAAATTACAGGTCCTGCTGGCACAGTTGCAATTTTTGACACAAATATCACTCATAAAGCAGGTCAAGTACTTAGTGAAAAAAAGAGGCTTGTATTAAGGATAGATACTAGATTAAAAACCAATGTTTAGTAATTTAAATTAATAACTAAAATAATTATGTGATAAATTTACTGGTAATTTTTGTTTACTCTTTAATCTTTAACACTTTCTTAATTCAAAGGTTATTTAGAAGAGATCTTATTGTTGCAGATATTGCATTATCAAATTTGCAAAATGATTTTTTAAGCATTTCCTTCCCAGTTAGTTTTGAAATTAATGCCTTTGCAATCTCGTTTGTTTTAAGTCTTTTACTTTCAATACTCCTTAAAGTTTTTGTATTAAATAATTTTTCTATAAATAATCCTAAAGTAGTTTTGTCTACTTTAGTAAATTTGTATTTTATTTATTCTGGAGTTCTTTTATCAGTGCTCTGGATGTTAAGAATTTACAACTTGTCGAGAGGAATCATTATCCTCACTACATTTGTTTTTCCAGTAACAACTTTTTTACTAATCCTTTTTATTAATCTGAATGTTTTTAATAAAATTTCAGAATCTAAATACCTTTCATTCATTCCGTATGTAATTTTTCTTTTATTAATTGTATTTGTTTTTATCGGTGGAATTAATAACAACGATGAAGTTTCTAAATTGTCAGTTACAACTACGACAACAACGACAACTATTCCATTATTTCTTGAAACAACAGAGGATAATTGTTTCAAATGGAAAGGAAGTAGTAATTTTGTTAGCTGCTCTGGTGGAAGTTTAATTACAAATAAGGAAAAATATTCAGAGAGCATTAATAATATTGTTGAATTCGGTGGAGACATATTTATTTTAGATGTTTTTGGAAAAATATTTAAAAACAAACCAGATAATTTATATTTAGACATTTCACAAGATGTTATGAATAGGTTAGAAATGGGTAGAGGTGAGAGTGGTCTTTTTGGTTTAGCATTTCATCCGTCTGAGAATTATTTACTAGTTAGTTTTTCAGACAAGAATGGTAGCTTAATTTTAAGAAAATACTTTCTAGACAAAGAAGGTAATGTAGAAATTGATTCAGCTGAAAATATCATGATGGTACCAAATTCACCTTTGTATCATTATTCTGGAGCTTTAATTTGGTCTGAGTTCTTCAATGATTTTTTATTTGGAATTGGAGATATGAACTTTAATGGAAATTCTTCCTACACATCAGAACCGTTAGACACAACTTCCCCAAGAGGTAAAATTTTATTTGTTAATAGTAATATTTCACAACCGGCAATGTTGTCATTAGATAAATTAAAACCTGTAAGAAATGATATCTTGGCATACGGATTGCGAAATCCATGGAAAATAGTTGAATATAAAAATTACTTATTTATAAGTGATGTTGGACATGGCACAGAAGAAGAGTTAAATGTTCTTGATTTGAGAGAATTTGAAACAAATAAAATACCTTATTTACTAGGGTGGCCACATTTTGAGGCAAGTATTGACTTAAATGTAAAATACAATGAAATTTTCTTATTTGTAGACAATGAACCTGAAAGTATAAATGAATATATTAAAACCAATTCTATACCTCCAAATGTTTTCTACAGTCATGAAGCTCCAGAAAATTATAGAGCAGCAATTATTGGAGGAGGCGTTGTTGAAGACAAAAATAGTAAGTATTTTCAACATTATATTTTTGCAGATTATCTTAGCAGTGAATTATTCGCATATGATTTTATAAATGACAGTCTATACTCTCTTCCTTTAAATAATCTTGGAACTAATATTCACTCACTTTTCGTCGATAAATATAAAACTGATACTGTTCTTCTTGGATCTAGTAATGGATTACTGATTGAAGTAACACTACCTTAAATATTTTTTGTATGATAGCAATTTGGGGAGGCGGATCAGCTGGAAGTAGATACAAAACACTTGTTGAAGAATTAGGTTATAAAACAATTCTATTAAGTCGAGACAAAAATCTTAATTCTTTTGATTTTAATACTCTTAATATATCCGAAATCGAAGCTGCGATTATCTGTACCCCAACAGTTTTTCATTCTGAGCAATCAAAATTATTTTTGAAAAATAAAATACCTGTTTTATGTGAAAAACCAATTAGTCACAATTACACATCTGGCAAATCAATAGTTGAAACTGCTCGAAAATATGAAACTAAATTTCATGTAGGTTACAACCAAAGATTTTTAAAAGCTTATAAAATTTTTAAAGATGAGAGATGGGGTAAGCCTATTAAGTCTAAAAGTATTTGGGCCGAGAGAGTTTCTGACTGGCAACCAGATAAAAATTTCAAAGAATCTTATTCTGTTAGATCAGATCTTGGAGGTGGTGCTCCACTTACCCTTAGCCATGATTTTGATTGGTGGACGGGAATATACAACGACCTTGCTGTAAAAGATGTCTCAAGTTCAAATGATGGAACATTGGGGATTTCTATTGATACAAAATTTGAAGTATCTTTGATGGGTAGTGTTGATTGTGACGTTATATTGAACTATGAAATTGACGGACCTCCCATTAGATATTATGAAACAAAATATGAAGATGGAACTCTTAAATATGAGCCTCTTAACAGTAGTTTATTTTTTTTAAAAAATAATGGTGAAAAATTAGATTTCAAAATTGAAAATGATTGGAATAATACTAGATTAAAATCTTTTCAAGATACATTCTGTCACTTCATAGAAGATGAAAGGAGACCTTCAGAGTTATCTGATTGGGAATTGGGACTAACTGCTTTAAATGTTGCTAATATAGTCAATAAATGGAATGACTAATTCTGATTACAAAGTACTAGTGTTGGGCTCAGGTTTAATTGGTTCTGAGGTTACTAACGTATGTAATAATTTAGGATACACACATACTTCTGTAGATATAAATAATGGAATTCACAAAATTGATTTAACTAAAATTGATTCATTAAATGAACTTTTGAATTCATTTCAACCAAATGTAGTTTTTAATACAGCAGGAATAGATCAAAAATTAGACAGAACGTCAAAACCTCTACACCAAATGCCAGAAGAGGAGTGGGATTATGTATTTACCAACAATACAAATATAACCAAAAATGTTGCTAAACAAGTTTTAAGTTATTTTGTTAAATCAGATTTGGAAATTAAAAAATTAATATTTACTCCTAGCACTTACAGCTTTGTAAGCCCTAATCCTTTATTTTATTCAAATGATTTTATAAAAAGCTTTGCTTATGTTGGGTCCAAAACTATAGAAGTTGATATCGTCAAATATATTTCTAAACACTATGCAAAATATAACATATTATGTAATGCCCTTGTACCGCATTTGGTTATGAGTGAGACTAAAGAAATTGACGAAACCTTTGTGCCTTTAAAGCGTAGTTGTGATCCTAAAGAGCTTCATCCAGCAATTAATCTTTTATTAGATCCTAAAAATAGCTTTATGACAGGTGAATTTGTTAAAATTAACGGCGCATGGTTGGCTTAAAAAATTTTTTTGTAAATAACACAAAAATTCAAGCAGATTTGTATTTTTCTCTTGCAAATTTAGTTTCAGTTAACTTTTGTCAGGAATAAAAAAATTTACAAAACTTAGAATACTACCCACAGGCTCTCTAAAACCTCAGATGCTTATTTTAAGTTTCCTTTAGATATTTATTTCAACTAGAGAAATATATGTATAGTCATACATTTGATTAGGAGATTCTTGTTCAAAGAGTAGTAAGTCTGAAGAAAATACATTATTATGTAAATCTTGATAAAGAGGCGTTAGACTTTCGTTGTAATTAGACCAATCAGAGTTTTTCCATCTTTGACTTGTGTATCTATAAACAGGTTGAATTTCATAGTAATTCTTAACAATTTTTTTGAACAAATCATAATCAGCTGAATTAGCGTTTTTTAATTTTTTTTGATAATAGTAATAATTACTCAAAAAGTATGGAAGTGTATTGTCTTTGTAAAATATCTTTTTATAGATTTTGTTGATAGTTTTATAACTAGTGAATCTATTCTTTGGTTTTTCAAAGTTTGGAAACCATTCATTTATGTTTTGACCTGACTTATTTAGTATTTTTCTTGGAGAGTAAGCATCGCCTTGTCCTACGGGATAATTATCTTCAAAAATAGCATATTTTATTCCCCAAGAATATAGAAATTTAAGCCTCTCTATTGCATTTGTGTGATCATCAAAAAATACAATAGTATTCTCTACATCAATGTCTTTGAAAGAAATTTCTTCGATATCGCCCTCATAATAACTTACATATTGTGAGTCAGAGATATATTCTCTGGTGCTGAGGTTTATATCAATCGATACAAGATTAAAGTCATCAAAACAATTTTCAATTATCCATGTGGAGTTTCCCTTCCAAACCCCAGACTCATAAATATTTTTAATTTGTAATTTTTTTAAAATCGCATATAAACCAAAGGAATGATTAAAACCCATGCCCCCTAAATTGTTTTTTATTGGTCTTTTTTTATAAATTTCAATAAACTCAGGTAAATAAAATAAAAGTTCTTCATTAGACAAAAATTTATTCATAAGTAATTTTATTTTATCTTATAAATAATAAGTTGGCCTAGATGATTAGGAATAACTACTAAATTTTTATCTAATTTTAATTCGTTTCCAAATTTTGTAACCCCGTCAGTAAACCACCCTCCATAATCATCAAGAACAATTACTGCACCTTTAATCGAGTTTGCTAGTAAATATTTGAGACTATCTCTTGCTGAAATATATGTATCAACATCAACATGTGCGAATGAAACAGGTTTAGTAAATTTAATTTGCTCCATGCTGCCTGGAAAAACTCCTTTTACAATATTAAATTTTTGACCAACTATTTTTTCTATTTCTTTAACATCGCTGACACTTGCATCGTTATATTCAGAGTTCTTAAAGAAAGAGTCCTCCGCTGAAGAGTTGGTAACTCCTGAAAAAGTATCACAAACAAAGAAATCGATGTCTTTATTTTTACTTTCTAATGCAACTAAGCCTGATACTCCTCCTTTCCAACACCCTACTTCAACAAATGAAGAGTTTTCGGTTAAGTACCTTTTGGACATATCATGTAAAGTAAATAATCTTGATTTAGGATTTAAAGTGTAGTTCTTTATTAATTCATAATTTTGATTAAATTTTTCATCAGTTTTCCAAGGCAAATAAAAATATTCGAATATTTCTATACCGTAATCTTTTCTTTTTTCTTTATATCTAAGATTGATTTGAAACAATTTAAACAAAAATGAAGTTAGTAAATCTAGTTTTTTTCTTGCCTTAATAACTTTTTTTAAATCAAACATTTGTGGCCAGAGGCAGAATCGAACTGCCGACCCAATGTTTTTCAGATGTGGGCTAACCATTTGGCCTTATTTCATTTTACTTTACTTGAATTCTGTATGCGCTCGTTATTTAAGAGCAAATATAATGCAGTGGGCGTACAACAAATCAGACTTCATTAACCAGCATTTCAAAATAATTAATGCTTTTCATAAGTGTCAACATTCTCAAAAGGTTCAAGAGTATTAATAAGTATTCTTATTGTCATATAACTTGTTATTAATTTAGAAAAATTCTCGTGCGGGTTAATATAGTTTTATGAATCAATCAAAAGATGAAATATTAAAGCTTGTAGAAAAATATAGTTCTGAAAAATTAGAAGATAATAGATTCATACCAGGAATTTCCAAAGTTCCTGTCTCAGGAAAAGTAATAGATTCAAAAGACATCAATTTTCTTGTTGATTCATGTTTAGACATGTGGTTTACGTCAGGTCATTACACCGAAAAATTTGAAAAATCAATAAGTAAATTTCTTGGAATAAGGCATACATTGATGGTAAACAGCGGTTCTTCAGCAAATTTATTAGCAATAAGTGCATTAAAAATTTTATATAGTCTAAACGATGGAGATGAAATTATAACTTCAGCTGTTGGTTTTCCAACAACAATAAATCCAATAATACAAAATAATCTAACACCAGTTTTGGTTGATGTAGATCCTAGGACTTTAAATATAGACTATAAAAAAATTGAGGAAAAAATAAACGATAAAACAAAAGGAATAGTTATTGCTCACACATTAGGCATTCCCTTTGATCTTCAAAAGATAAAAGATATCTGTGATAAGTACAACCTCTTTTTAATGGAGGATAATTGTGATGCATTTGGCTCAAAATTTAACAATAAACTTACAGGAACTTTTGGTGATGTTTCTACCTTATCTTTTTACCCTGCACATCACATTACAACAGGTGAAGGTGGGGCGGTTTGTACTAATATGCCAAAATTAAAAAAAATAATTGAATCTTTAAGAGACTGGGGAAGAGATTGCTACTGTCCGCCAGGAGAAGATAATACATGTAAAAAAAGATATGAATGGCAACTTGGAAAACTTCCATACGGATATGATCATAAGTATATCTATTCTCATATTGGATATAATTTAAAAGCTACAGATATGCAAGCAGCTCTTGGTTTAAGTCAAATTTCAAAATTACCAGACTTTATAAGTGCAAGAGTAAAAAATTACAACTACTTAAAAGAAAAATTTAAAGAATTTGACATGTTTGAATTTCCACAATTACCAAATGAAGTTGAGCCAAGCTGGTTTGGTTTTCCGATAACTATTAACTCAAATGCTAAATTTACTCGCCACGAACTGTTGCTTTATTATGATGAGTGCCTAATAGGTACAAGGCTTATGTTTGGTGGGAATTTAATATTGCAACCAGCATATGAAAATCAAAAATTAATATTTTCTGATGACTTATCAAACGCAGATTATATTGCGAACAATTCTTTCTGGCTTGGTGTTTACCCGGGATTGACTCAAGAAATGTTAGATTATATCTACGAAAGTACAAAAACTTTTATTGGAAATAATTAAATATTTTTTAAATTTTTAATATTTTGAGCATCTAATAGAAATGAAAAATCATACTTTGTATTTTTAAGTCCTGGTCTACGCACTACACCGCTCTCAAAAATTAATTCAAAATTTAAGTTGTTTATAGATTTATAGTAATTTACTAGTTCTTCAAGAGTGATTGCATGACCATAAAGTTTTATGAGCGAAATAGAGGATTGTTTAAATAATTCTGCATTTTTTATAATATAACTTAAAGCATTTGTAATGTCAGATATATATGTAAGGTAAAATAAATCCTTAGGATTTCCAGAAAACAAAATTTTTTTATTTCTTTTATTTGATACAAGATGCTTAAAAACTTTATCTCTAGTGTCATCTGATCCATAAGTATCTCCTATTTTTAAATTAAAGTATTTTATTTTTTTTACGATTTTTGAAAAATAAAAGTCAGTCAAATTTTTTATCATGACATAACTAGAAGATTTTTCTTTTTCAATATCCTGAAAATATGACCCAATATTTATAATTGTTTCTAATTTCATATTTCTTGTCATACGAAATAATTTTAAGAGCAAAGCAAAAGAGGATTTAAAATTAGGTATCAATTCGTTTTTGGTATTGTAAGAACTTGCAAAATTTATTATTGTCTTTACTTCTTTGCGGAATTCTGATTTTTTAAATTCTTTTAAATTTTCAAAGTAGATTATGTTATCTTGTAATATTTTTGGTTTTGTTTTATTTAGTAGCACAATCAAGTCTTCGTCTATATTTTTTATAAAATGACTTGAATTAAAAGATGTACCACCTGTAATGAGTATCATTATTAAAATTTTATTATGATTTAATATTTTTACACAATAAATGTATTTTTAGTTCATTACAATATTTAATTATGCGTATTGATACAGCAATGATTTTAGCTGGTGGGCTAGGTACTAGATTCAAAGAATATACAAAAGATATACCTAAACCTATGATAGAAGCAAATGGAGTTCCTCTTTTAGTTCATATTATAAAATTTTATGAATCTCAAGGTATTGAAAAAATATTTATACTTGCAGGTTACAAAAAAGAAATTATCTATCAGTATTTCGAAACACATGGATTTAGAATTTCAAATACAGAAAATATTTACACTTTTAGTAAAGGCTTAACTATATACGTACTAGACACTGGTGATGAAACCCTTACTGCAGGTCGAATAAAAAAAGGATTGGAGTACGCCAAAAGTGATTTAACATTTTTAACATATGGAGACGGAATATCGAATGTAAATCTAAAAAATTTATATAAATTTCATATGGAACATAATCCAATAGTCACTCTTACTGCAGTAAGGCCTCCAGCAAGGTTTGGTAGTTTAGAAATAGAGAATGAAAAAGTAGTCGCATTTAATGAAAAAAAGTATTCTAATGAAGGTTGGATTAATGGTGGTTTTTTTATATTAAATAAAAGTGTTGAAGAATATATTAATGAGGGTAATCAATCTTTTGAAAAAGAACCTCTTTCAAAAATTTCCAATGAAAATAAACTAATTGCTTACAAACACGAAGGGCTTTTTCGACCGGTAGATACAATAAGGGAATTAGAAATTCTTGAAGCAGAATTAAAAGCCAACGAATTTGATTTTGACTATGAATAGTTTTTGGAAAAATAAAAATGTTTTAGTAACTGGTCATACTGGATTCAAGGGATCTTGGCTAGTTTTATTCTTAAAGTTTTTTGATGCAAATATACTAGGTATTTCTTCAGAAAAGAAAGAGGGCGTATACGAATTAACAAACCTTTCTTCAGTTGTTGACAGTGAAGAATTCATTGATTTGGCAGAAGACAGTACTAGCATAGAAAACCTTGTAGCATCTTTTTCTCCAGATATAATCTTTCACTTTGCGGCTCAAAGTCTTGTAATAGAGGGATATAAAGATCCCTTAAAAACAGTCAAGTCAAATATTGTCGCTCCTGTGAATTTAATAAATGCAATAAATAAAACAAATGAAAATGCAACTTTAGTAATTGCGACAACTGATAAAGTGTATAAAAATCCTAGTAAAGATAATTGTGAAACAAGTGAATTAGGAGGAGTTGATTTTTATAGCAATTCAAAAGTTAGTAAAGAATTATTAATTGATGCATTTATAAATCACCCCGATTTTAGTAAATTAAATATAAATAAAGTAAGGTCTGGGAATGTTATTGGTGGTGGAGAAAGGGGGGAAAATAGACTTTTTACCGATCTTATTCAATCTTTTAACAACAATCTTCCAATAGAGATTAGAAACCCCAAACATATAAGACCTTGGCAGTACATCCTTGACTCACTTTATGGATATTTATTAATTGCAAAAAACAGTTATGAAAATAACACATCAGAAGTATTTAATTTAAATTCGGAAATAAATAATCATTATGAAGTTAGGCAAATTACTGAGTTATTTAAAAATTTTTCAGAACATGATAAAGAAATAGTATTTAATGATGTCTCAAGCTATAAAGAAGTGGACATTTTAAAAATAAATTCTTCTAAAGCTGAAAATGACCTTAAATGGAAAGCTAAAGTTGAAATCCCTCAAATTATTGAGTTAATTATTAAATGGGAGGAACATCATAAAAAAAACCAAAATCCTAATTATTCATTTAATGAAATTGAATCTTATTTAAATATTTAGCAATTTTTTCAAAATAGTTTTAATTTTTTTTAATGTTTTAGGCTTAATTTTTGGAATGTAAGATTTAAAAAATAATTTAAGATTTATTATTTCTAAACGCTTTGGTGTCTCGTTTTCGAACCATTCTTTTCTCCAAGGCTGTCCACCAGCAAAGTGTCTAATAATAGTATCTTTATAATTTGACTTGTTTATTAGAAACTT
>MDTE01174005.1_pt1 | contig 14977 bp, 13 predicted proteins | sample 811231 | NCBI WGS metagenome assembly MDTE01 (sample SAMN05326651, study PRJNA326480) | marine metagenome | isolation source: seawater | place: Indian Ocean: Red Sea | collected 2010 | reverse complement strand
TTCATGCGCGTTCGCCGTACTTCGAACTGGAGGGCCTGATCACGCCGACGGACGCCTACTACATCGTGGCACAGCTCGAGGTGCCTGATCCCGTGCATCCGGAGGACTATACCTTCGAGATCTTCGGCGAGGTCGAGACCCCCGTGACCTATTCGCTCGATGATCTCAGGCTCTTGCCCGGGCACACGGTTCGCGCAGTGACGGAGTGCGCCGGAGACGACACCGAGTTCTGGGATTATCTGGAATCGCGTGCCAAGGGCGGAAATATGCCCAAGACGTCACGCCAGGTCTCAGGTGAAGGAGAGGACATCAACTGGCGTGACATGGTTGCCAGGGGGGAAATCGATCTGGATGAGGCGAGGGCGCTCGTTCCATCGACCTGCCTCGTCTCGGGTGGCGAGTGGACAGGCATACGGTTGAGCGAGGTTCTGAACCGGGCCGGTGTCAAAGACAGTGCGGTGGCCATCCGTGTCGAAGGGTTCGACCGGGGCCGCCCGGATCCTTCGCTGGTCTACCGCGCGGCTGGCCGTGAAGACTTCGAGATAGTTGATCCCGGGGTCATCAATTACGACAAGGGTCTGCCCATCGAAAAGGCGATGGATCCGGATACCATCCTCGCGTGGGCTCACAACGGAGAGTATCTGACGCACATCCACGGGGCGCCGGTGCGAATGGTGGTGCCGGGCTGGGCCGGCAACTGGTGGGTGAAGTGGATCCACAAGATCGAGGTCATGGATCACATGCCTGACTGTTACCACCAGACGCAGTACTTCGTGTCGGGCAAGAGCCCGGACGATCCGGACAAGGAAATGATGACTGCGCTCGGCGTCAAAACGGTCATTACTGAGCCGCGCGACGAGGAATCCCCTCTGCCCAAGGGACGCTATCCGGTCCGCGGGTTGGCTTGGAGCGGCGAGGGCAGGATGGAGCGGGTCGAGGTTTCCACCGACGGCGGAGAGACCTGGAACGATGCGCACATCGAGGATCATGGTGATCGCTACCTGTGGCGGCGATGGTCCTATCCGTGGGATGCAAGTGAAGCGGGACACTATGTCCTGATGGCTCGTGGGACCGACGAGAATGGCCGACAACAGCCCGTCACGGAATGGAACTATCAACGCAAGCACTTCGACGGAATCGTGCCGGTCGATATTGAAATCGAATAACATGACAAACTTGGCCTGCGGCATGTCATAGGGTTCGTCATCAGCGAATGCGGCCCAGTGCCAGGCAGGGCACGATAAGCGGAGACGAAAGGTAGTCGAATGAAAGCGGCTGTCTTCCATGCGCCAGGCGCGCCGCTGGCGATAGAGGAAATTCCCGATCCGGCGCCGGGTCCGACAGATCTGATCTTGAAGGTGAAAGCCTCTGGTATCTGCGGCACCGATCTGCACTGGTCCGACAGCACGCCATCGGATCACGGCTGGCGGACCCTGCAACATGGCGCGGTGATGGGTCACGAGTTTTCCGGCGAGGTGGTGGAGGTGGGCCGTGAAGCGAGGGGAAACTGGAAGGTTGGCGACCGGGTTTGCGCCATGCCCCAGATCGGTTGCGGTGTGTGTCATGCCTGTATGGCCGGCAAACCCCATCGATGCGCAGAGCTCTCTCACCGTGGGACACTGGAACTTCCCGGGGCGTACGCCGAATACACGCGTATCGGCTCCTCCGAAACCATACATCTGCCCGATGCCCTGGATTATCGGCAGGGCGCCTTGGTGGAACCGCTGGCGGTTGGCCTTCATGCCGTCGATCGCGCGCGCCTGCAGCCGGGTGAAACCGTACTGGTCGTCGGTGCCGGACCCGTCGGTCTGTCTGTCGCGTTGTGGTGCAGGTTTTTTGGCGCTCGACACGTTATCGCCAGCGACCTAGTTGCAGGCCGGGCTGACCGCGCCGCCGAATTCGGGGCAACTGCGGTGATCAATGCGTCAACGGAGGATGTCGCTTCCCGGTTTGAGGCGATCACGGGTGGCGCGCCGCATGTCGTTTTCGAATGCGTGGGTGCACCGGGCAGCCTCCAGCTCTCTGTCGACTACGCGCCGGTCGAATCGCGTGTGCTGGTGGTCGGGCTGTGCATGGGCGCAGATACCATTTTCCCGGCGGTCGCCTTCGTCAAGGAGCTCGACCTCAAGTTCGTCTTTGCCTATCGCAAACAGGACTTCGAGATGACGATCGACATGCTGGGCCGGGGACGCCTGGCTGTTGAAGACATGGTGACCGATCGCGTGGGGTTTGATGCGTTCCCCGACGCGTTTCAGGCGTTGAAGAGCCCCAGCGACCAGATCAAGGTGATGCTCGAGCCGGACTGAGCATCGCTTGTACGCCGTTCGGGCCGCCGGCTGTGACGCTCTTTGCCAGTGGGCAATCTACCGCAATCGACGGCGACGGCGATGTTGGGCTCGGGGCCGTGTGGTGAATTGCCGGCAGCGCCGGAATTTTCCCTCTAGTTTTCAGTTGGTTATGGTTAGGATCGCCTCAACTTACTCGTGTGAGGTTATTCGGGCGTGTCCACAGCGGTTGCGGAACTGATCGACGTTCATAAACGCTTCGCTGACACCGAAGCGCTCCGTGGTCTCTCCATGACTGTCATGCAGGGAGAGATCGTGGCGGTTCTCGGTCCTAACGGAGCGGGCAAGACAACGGCCATGAATCTCTTGCTCGGCCTGCGCCAGCCCGACCAGGGTACAGCGCGTCTATACGGACAGGATCCACGAAATTGGCGCGCGCGCCGCAACATCGGTGTCACACCCCAGGATACCGATTTCCCTGTATCATGGGTAAACCGGTCGCTTGGACCACCGCAGGTGAGAGGATTCCAGATGCCGCGTGAGGCGTTACTCGTGATTGATATCCAGAAGGAAGTTCTCGATCCCAAGGGAACGTTGGGCGGCGACCTGCCCAAGGTCGCGGACGATCTCCTCGCCGCCGTCCGTACCATGGTCGATTGGGCGCACGGACAGTCGGTTCCCGTCATCTGGATCCGCATGGCGTTCCGCGAGGGGTACATCGACGCTCCCCTGTCCGTGCGCGAGGCGGCCGACGAGATGGCCGGACGGCTCGTCGATGGAAGTTGGGGGGCAGACATCTGCGATGACGTGGGACAGCGGGAGGATGATTTCGTCATCACGAAGAAGCGCCCCAGCGCATTCTTCGGAACCGACCTCGACTGGTTGCTACGCGGCCTGGGCGTTGAACGCCTGATTGTCATCGGTACGTCCACCAACTGGGCCGTGGAGTCCACAGTGCGGGATGCGGAGAGTCTGGATTATCGGGTCGTCATTGCGCGTGAAGCCACCGGCGCCCGCATGGGCGATATGCATGAACCATCGTTGCGGACCATGGGTACCCGTTTTGCCGAGGTCGTCTCGGTCGCGGAGGTCATTGGTGGGTCTGCCTCCGGCTAGCCCGCCATCATCGTCCCGCCCCTTCTGGAGCACGAAGCTCATCCCGACACAGACTCCGGCTCTCACGGAATGCTCTATCCGCCGATCAGGTGTGCCACCTCATATATCGCGAAACCGGCACTGGCCAGGAAACCTGCAGCCGGCAACCAGATTGGATAGACCCGCACACCGGGCGGATGAGGCTCGCGCCGTTTGAGCGCGAGAAGCGCGGCATTGACGATCGCAAAGATTACGAGGGCGATCAGTGAAGTGGCCGTGGCCAAAGTGACGAGAGGCAGCCAGAGGGCCAGAACCAGGATAAGGGCCGTCACCAGGAGCGTCGCGATAAGCAGGGTGCGCATCCGCTCGTTCACGGCGCCCAGGCGTTGCGGCAGTTGGCCGCTTGCCGACAATCCATACAGCACGCGTGCCGCCATGATGATCTGAACCAGCGCACCATTGAGTACAGCGAGCACTCCAATAATTGTAATCGGAACGGACGACCAGCCCGTCGTGTGCGAATAGATCAAGGTGAGGGGTGCATCACTCTCCGCAATTAAATCAGTGGGGACGGCAACGACAGCGGCCAGAGCCAACAGCACATACATGGAGAGCGAAAGGAACAATGTGAGGATGATGGCGCGCGGTAGAGTCCGCGTCACGTCCTTTACTTCCTCGGCGACGTTGACCATGTCCTCGAACCCGATGAAAGCGAAGAAGGCAAGGATGGCGCCGCCGAAAACACCAGCCCACACGCTGCCTTCAAGCAGTGATGGATGGGATGTCAGCGTTACGGCAGATAGATCGATCAAGATGGCTGCGGCCGATATGACAACGATCAGGCCGCCCACCTCAACGAGGGTGATCAGGGCGGCAACGGCGACAGATTGACTGATCCCCCAGGTTGCCAGGGTACCGAGTACGACGACCACAGTCGCGATCAGAACCCAATCGGGAAGCGCCACGAGGTCGTTGGCGTATCCGGCAAATCCGTTTGCCAGCGTTGCGCTCGACACGCTTCCGACCAGTACGACAAGCAGACCAACCAGAGTTGAAAACTCGCGTGAACGCAGACCCTCGCCGGGTGAAATCGTGTGACGTTAGGTTGGTGAAGCTCACGCGAACAGTCGTCCCGAAATTCAGGGATCAGCGACTTAGATCAGATCATGGGTCCCTGCGCTGGTGTGCATCACCGGCGCTTGGTCGGTGATTATCTGAGAACTTCTTCGTGACCTCGTGCTGTCACCCATCGTAGATGGGGAAGGCCCGGCTCAGGGCATTTATGCGCTGCAATGATGTGGCCTTGAGTTCTGCATGGCCATCGGAGGCATTCCTGAGACTATTCAGTAGCTCGACGATGATCTCTCCGATGATCTCAAACTCGCCAGTTCCAAATCCACGGGTCGTCCCGGCCGAGGCGCCGAGACGCAGGCCCGATGTCACTGCAGGCGGCTCAGGGTCGAACGGAATCGCGTTCTTGTTGGCAGTCAGGCCCGCGCGTTCCAGACATTCACTGGCAACATCACCTGTCAGGCCCATGGGACGAAGGTCGACAAGCATAAGAGGCGTATCCGTGCCGCCCGTCACGACCGAGAGCCCGCCGGCCACGAGTGTCTCGGCCAGGGTGCGTGCATTCGCAAGCACGCGTCCGGCATAAGACTTGAACTCCGGCCGCAAGGCCTCGCCGAGACAGACAGCCTTGGCGGCGATCGCATGAAGCAATGGGCTGCCCTGCATTCCGGGAAACATTGCTGAATCAAGCTTGCGGGCCAACGCAGCATCGTCCGTCAGGATCAGGCCGCCGCGCGCGCCTCGCAAGCTTTTGTACGTCGTGGTCGTGACCACATGGGCGTGTGGAATCGGACTGGGATGTTCGCCACCCGCGACGAGTCCGGCGAAATGCGCCATATCGACGAGAAGGGAGGCTCCACACCCATCCGCAATGGCGCGGAAACGTTCGAAATCGATGACGCGCGGATACGCTGAGCCTCCAGCAATGATCAGTTTGGGTTGGTGTTCGGTCGCTAGGTGCTCTACCTCATCGTAGTCAATCCGCCCGTCCTGGCGGCGTACGCCATAGTGCTGCGCATCGAACCACTTACCCGACAGGTTAGGTCCCGCTCCGTGGCTGAGGTGGCCGCCTGCGGCGAGGTCCATGCTCAGCAGAGTGTCACCCGGACTGACAAGGGCCAGCAGCACTGCATGGTTGGCCTGACTGCCCGAATGGGGCTGTACGTTGGCATAGGCGCAGCCGAACAACTGGGAGGCCCGTTTGATGGCGAGTTTTTCGATCACATCGACGTTTGTGGCACCGTCGTGATATCGCCGTCCCGGGTACCCCTCGATGGTCTTGTTCGTGAGAATTGATCCCTGGGCCTCCAGGACGGCACGGCTGACGATGTTCTCGGATGCGATTAATTCGATCTGATCATTTTGACGCGCTGCTTCATCAGCGATGACCGCGGCGACCTCCGGATCGGTCTCCGCCAGAGATGCCTCAAAATAGCGGATGTGGGGCTCGTTCAAGCGGCCGCTCCCTCTAGAAGGCAATCATCCGTCAGCGGTATGACCGGGCTGGTATCCCGATGGTGCTGATGTTCCGGACGCTGGTGTCGCGTCAGGGCATTGGAAACGGGGTTCAGGATCAACGAAAAGATCATCCGGGGCCATGGCGACATATTGATGGACGATCCATGGACCAGGCTATCACCGAAAATCAGAACCGTGCCGAGCGGGCCCTTCGCGGAGACCAGTGCGCCGTTATCGACGAGATTCGAGACGGTTTCATTGTCGACGACCCAGAGGGGGTAGCTCGTGGTCTCGGTATCGAGGGTTGCCGGGACAGGCCCGTGGGTGTGCGAGCCCTTGATGAACACCAGGGGGCCGTTGAATTCCGTCACTTCGTCCAGAAGTATGTGGAGGTTCAACGCCAGTGGCTCCGGGACACCATCCTCGCCCTGGTGGGTGGCAAAATCTTAGTGCCACTGCCAGACATCGCCGGAGAAAGCCGCCTTGGCGTTTACCTTGACCTGCTGGACGTATAGCTCCTCGCCACGAAGCTGTTGTGCCGGCTCGACCAGGCGCGGGTGCCGGACCAAACGGGCATAGACGTCGTTCCGTTGGTGCAACCCCATGGCCGTGCGGACGGCATCGTTGTCCTTTTCGCGGAAATTCTCTGGACAGCGTTCACTGAAAAGTTTGGGAAGCTCCACTGTGAGGATCGCCACTTCATCCCGGGTAAACAATGACGGCAGGATGAGGAAACCGTCACGCTCGAACTGCTCAATTTGTGTGCCGGTCAGCTTCATCTATGTTCTCGTTGCGGGTGTCGCAGAACGCTAATGCAGAAGTCATTTTCCTGCCAGCATTTCACATACGTGATTATCCCGGAACAGGCTGACGCGATAATTCCTGTCGGCCGCAAGGTGGCGTCGGCTCGATCTACACGTTGTGGTCAACCATGGCATCGCTTGAGGCTGGCGCGGCGTTTGTGACACTCTGCGCCGCCGTCCGGCAACAGAGGAAAGTTCATGCAGACTCGACGTCTGGGAAAGAGTGATCTCGAAGTGTCAGCCATCGGCCTTGGCTGCATGAGCATGACACCATTCTATGGCGTGCCCGATGATGCGGAGGTCGTCGCCACTTTGCGGCGCGCGGTCGAGGTGGGTGTGACGCTCTTCGACACCGCTCTCTACTACGGTGATGGCCGAAACGAGGAAATTGTCGGATCGACACTGAGGGAATTCCGCAGCGATATCACGCTCGCGACGAAGGTTGGTGTCTACGCCAAACATGGAGGCGGGTCCGGACATCGAGCGGATCCCGAATACATCAAGCAGTGCTGTGATGCCAGCCTTCACCGCCTTCGGTCCGATGTGATCGACCTGTGGTACCTGCATCGCGTTGATCCGGATACGCCGGTCGAAGACACCGTGGGTGCCATGGGTCGTTGCGTCGAAGCCGGTAAGGTGCGGGCTCTCGGACTGTGCGAGGTCAAGCCGGAGACCTTGAGGCGCGCACACGACATCTATCCCATCACCGCATTACAAAGCGAATATTCCTTGTGGACCCGGGATCCGGAGGGGGAGGTGCTCGAGACCTGCCGCGAGTTGGGGATCAGCCTTGTGCCCTACAGTCCACTCGGCCGTGGTTTTCTCACGGGTACCATTAAGAGCCAGGCCGATTTGCCGGATGATGACCGGCGAACCATTTTCCCGCGATTCTCGGACGAGAATCTTGCCAGCAATCAGGCGCTGCTTCAGACGGTGAAAGACATCGCGACTTCGAAGGATTGTAGCCCTGGACAGGTGGCGCTTGCGTGGGTGCTTGCCCAGGGCGATGACATCGTGCCGATTCCCGGCACGCGGCGACCCCGTTACGTGGAAGAAAACGCGGCGGCCGCATCGATCTCATTGGACCCGACCGAGCTCGAAACGCTCAACATGACATTTCCAAAGGACGTCGCGGCGGGTAATCGTGTGCCGGACGGTCACCTCCCGTATCTCAACCAGTGATCATGATCTACTGTGTTACTCATCACGCGGACATCAGGAGTCCCTCTCAACCGAGTTTGAGATTGCACTCGATCATTTCCAACTGAGTAATTCACTTGCCCGACCAGTCCTTCGATTCAATCAAAGTCATGGTGATCGACGACGATGACATGTTGTCGCAAACCGCCATCGTGCGGATCGTCGAGAACCTCGGTGCGAGCGTGGAACTGGTGGCGCAGAACGGCCGCGAAGCGTTGGAACTTCTGCAGGAATCGGAAGTTTCCGTCCACCTGATTATCTGCGACATCGAGATGCCCGAAATGGATGGTTTCGAATTCGCCCGCCGCCTCAGGTATGGCACCATTCCAGAGCGAAAGGATATCCCAATCTTGATGCTGACCGGCCATGCCTCCGACGAAAACGTTCGCAAGGGTCGCATTCACAAAATCAACGGGTTCATCGTCAAACCGGTAATGACAGACACGCTGCGCAGCTACATGACCCGCCTGTTCGGTTAGCTGGATTCTACTCTGAATCGGCGGGATCCGGGACGCCCCCTGACATTGTACGAAGTGTGCGAATTCAATGGAATTTCCGATTATTTTCCAGCAGTTTAGCTCACGGTTCGGCGTGCAGGTCCGATGCCTCCAGCGGGGCAAGACGTTCCGGTCGAAATGGTGAAATATCCACCGCTCTGGTCGCACCATCGATGATCAGTTCGGTCATGGCCTCTCCAGTGGCCGGGCCGTTGAGCATTCCCCATACGCTGTGGCCGGTTGCGACGTAGGCGCCGGAGATGCCTGGAACGGCACCCATGAGCGGTAATCCATCCTGAACAATGGGGCGATAGCAGGCCTGAGCCGCGAGTACCTCGGCCTTGCCCAGTTGTGGGGCAAAGGCAGCGGTCATGGCTTGCAGTTCCTCGCAACCTCCATCATCGGGTACGACATGGACGGGATCGACGGGCAACGGCGCTTCGCTGGACAGGCCACAGACGTACGTCGTGCCGTCATCGCGGGGAATCACTTCGGGCGAGGCGATTCCGCCGGACTCGGTTTCAAGCTCGACGAACAGTGCGTGCGGCATCATCGGGGGCTCAAATTGAAAGACCAGGCTATGACCCTTGAGGCCGTACACAGCGGGAAGCGGCAACCACTGGCTTGCCAGCACCGACCACGGCCCCATGGCGATAACGACGTTGTCTCCAGCGATTTCCCTACCGTCCACCATCGCACCGCGCACCGTGGCGCCATCCGCTTTGAAGGTAAGTCCCGTTACGTTGCCGATCAGAAGCTGTGCACCCGATTTCATGGCCGCCCGCATCATGCCCTTGGTGAAAGCCGCGGGATCAACCTGCGCTGTCGTGCTTTGGGATCCAAGCTGGGTGTGCACGGCCGCGCCTTTGCCCAGCCAGTCCGGGGAGTCGAGCTGTCGATAGGCACTGACGTCTCTCCGTGTGCTTGCGACGACATTCAATGTGTCCAGGCGCCGATAACCCCACGCGTCGTCAATACTGTTAGCGAGTTCGTCGTGCAGTTCGAAGCTGCGCCGTGCCAGGGGTTCTACGGGCGATCCATCGCACCAATCGAGAGCCAGGAACCCACCTGATTTGCCCGAAGCCGCATTGGCAACCCCGGTGCGCTCGATGACGGTGGACTTCACACCCCTCAGGCTCAGGAAGTAGGCGATGGACGTGCCGATAACGCCACCGCCACAGATCAGGACGTGCATGGGAGCAACGTGGTGGCTTTTCGAAGCGGGTGTGATTTATACACGGTCGCCTTCAAGCGCACCTTCCGACGACCCTTCGAAGGTCGGAATGCCTTCGATCAGTTCCACGAAATCAGCCTTCTCTGCCGTAAAGATCTGTCCGATCGTCTCGAGCTCTGTGGGCTGATCGAGACTCCCTGCTACGATACCGGTCGCATCCTGATCCACGGGTTCCCAAAACAGATTAGAGCTGCATTCGCCGCAATACCCGCGTCGCGCGCGCCCCGATGTCGCATGCCAGCGAAGGCCGCGATCCTCAACAAGCTCGATGTGCACCTTTTTGGCCTTGGAGTGCGCGCCGTAGGCCCCGTGCAGCCGCTGGCACATGGTGCAGTGACAGTTGACGACCCCGCGTAGCGGGCCCCGTACCTCGTAGCGGACTGCGCCGCAAAGACATTCTCCAGTATGGATTGCTTCGCCGCTGATCATGGATCCCGAACCTCCATTCGGCCGTTGCTCAGCACCACAACATCGCGCTCCATCGCGCGCGCCTGGAACGACACCACCTCTGCATCCCGCCACATTTCCGTGCGGATCGTTTCGCCGGGATAAACCGGGGCGGAGAACCTTAGATCCAGGCTGGCAAACCGGGCCGGGTCATAACCGCAACATGTCTTGAGCAGGGCATGACCGGCGATCCCCAGGGTGCACAGGCCATGCAGGACCGGCGCCTTGAAGCCTGCGGCGCGTGCGACGGCGGGTTCAGCATGAAGAGGGTTGAAATCGCCGGACAGGCGGTAAATGAGCGCCGCCTGAGGAAGCGTGGGCAGGTCACACACCTCGTCGGGCTCTCGGCCGGGGAGTGTATGAACCGGTTTTCCTGCTCCTGTCGGGCCATCGAAGCCGCCGTCACCCCGGGCGATAGTCGTCGATGTCAGCGTGCACCACAGATCGCCGGTCTTGTCGTCGGTGATCTCGCGGTCGTAGTAGATGAAGGCCCCCTTGTCCGGTCCTTTGTCGATGATCTCCGTCACCTTCATGCGAGACCGGATCCTGCCTTCCGCCGGCAGGGTGCGGTGCAGGCGCAGACCCTGTTCCCCATGAAGGACCTGCACCCAGTCCACGCCTGTCCAAGGTTCTTTCAGCCAGAACCCGTATGCGCCGAGAACGGTCGCCATGGTCGGCAGAGCGAGCATATCCTTCTCGTAGACATACCTCAGCTGGGCCTCGTCGACGGGATCGTGACCAAGACCCACGCCGAGTGCATAAAGCGCAGAATCGCTGGTCGAGTATGTGTGGACGAGTTCCTCAAACTCGTGGTTCAGCAGGGCATCGTAGTCGAGAGTCACGCGTTTCTCCTGGAACGGCCGGATGCCTCTACCTTAACCGCGATTTTTCCCCTCACTCTTCTGAATCTTGGCCCAAGTATCGCGTAGGCCGATGGTGCGGTTGAAGACTGGCCGGTCGTTCGACGTGTCGGGATCGCCACAGAAATAGCCTTGCCGTTCGAACTGGATGACAGCACCGGGTGCGGTTGTCGCTGCTTCCGGTTCGAGCTGGCATTCGGTCAGGACGGTCACCGAGTCGGGGTTGAGGTCTTCGATGTAGTCGGCACTCGCATTCATGTCGGATTCAGTGAACAGGCGGTCGTAGAGGCGAACTTCTGCGGACACGGCATGCGCGGCAGAGACCCAGTGCAGGGTGCCTTTCACCTTGCGGCCGTCCGGCGCGTTACCGCCGCGGGTATCCGGGTCATACGTGCAGCGCAATTCGACAACCTCTCCGGAATCGTCCTTGATCACCTCCGTACAAGTGATGAAGTAGGCGTAACGAAGGCGGACCTCTTTGCCGGGCGCCAGGCGAAAGAACTTCTTCGGCGGTTCTTCCATGAAATCATCCCGTTCGATGTAGATCTCACGGGAAAAGGGTACGGCTCGGGTGCCGGCGTCAGGATCCTCGGGATTGTTGATCGCTTCCAGTTCTTCGGACTGTCCCTCCGCATAGTTTTCGATGATGACCTTCAGTGGGTTGAGCACGCCCATGCGGCGTAGCGATGACTTGTTCAATTCCTCTCGGACACAGTGGTCGAGCATGGCCACATCGACCAGGTTGTCAGCCTTGGCGACGCCGATGCGCCCGATGAAGTCCCGAATGGCGCCGGGAGGGATGCCCCGCCGGCGCATGCCACTCAGCGTCGGCATACGGGGGTCGTCCCAGCCGTTGACGTGACCTTCCTGGACCAGCCGAATCAGTGCCCGCTTGGACATCACCGTGTACGTCAGATTCAGCCGAGCGAATTCGTACTGCTTGGGTACGGAAGGCACGGGCAGGCGCTCGATCAACCAGTCATAGAGCGGTCGATGATCTTCGAACTCCAGTGTGCACAGCGAATGCGTGACGCCCTCGATGGCGTCTGACTGGCCGTGTGCGAAGTCGTAGGTCGGATAGATGCACCAGTCCGTGCCGGTTCGAGGATGTTCAGCATGCAGGATCCGGTAGATCACCGGGTCGCGCATATTGATGTTTCCCGACGCCATATCGATCTTCGCTCGAAGCACACGTGCGCCGTCCGGGAATTCTCCGGCGCGCATACGGGTGAATAGATCCAGGCTCTCGTCAACGGGTCGGTCCCGATAGGGGCTGTTGGTGCCGGGCTCTGTCAGCGTGCCGCGATGCGCACGGATTTCGTCCGCTGACAGATCATCAACATAAGCATCTCCATTGCGGATGAGGTGCTGGGCCCACTCGTACAATCGTTCGAAGTGATCGGAGGCGAAGTAGAGATGTTCGCCCCAATCGAAACCCAGCCAGCGGACGTCCTCCTGGATGCTTTCGATGTATTCGTGCTCTTCCTTCGTCGGATTCGTATCGTCGAACCTCATGTGACAGCGGCCACCGAAGTCCTGCCCGACCCCGAAGTTGAGGCAGATCGACTTGGCATGGCCAATATGTAGATAGCCGTTGGGTTCCGGCGGAAACCGGGTCACCACGGTCTCTACTTTTCCTGCCGCAAGGTCGGCGCGCACGATGTCGCGGATGAAGTCGCGAGGTCCCTCGTCGAGGTCCGTTTCTGCGACGCTCATATTGAAGTTCTCCGAGGTGAATGTCCGCGTGACGGCTCCTCCATAGAGCCAGCAAGCGACATTGTGACAGTTCGCAGGCGGTGTTTGCCAAATTTCGAGAGGAATATCCACTCGGTTTAGCATGGCAACTTACAACGTACGGTGTTTCTCGTGATTGAATTCTTGGAAGGCCGACGGGATTCCACGTGAAAAAGGGGTGCCCAAGGCACCCCTTTTCCCTTTGAGACTGGTGATGTTCGTCAGAACATCTGCACCAGCGGAAGTTCCGCTCGAGAACTCGGCTGCTCTCGCCCTATTTAATTTTTGGGGGCGAGTTCCGGTCGGAGTGCAGCCAAGCCTGCGGGTCCTTGTTGACTCGGGACTCGGGAGGCCGTCAGGTACACACAACCAGATCCTTAGAAGGTGTCTTTTCGCATCGCTCTTCGTACCGTCCTTGAAAGCCGTGCGTGCATGCATCGTGGTGAAATTGTTGATCAATTGAATGTCGCCCGGCTTGAAATCCATTGCCAGGGAGATGCTGGGATTGTTCGCCGTTCTCTCCAACAATTCGAGCGCGGTTTTCTGCCGGTCGGTGAGCCTGGGAACCTCCGGAAATCGTTGCTGAGCCGATTCGATATAGATCGGTGAATAGACGACACTCAGGGTTCCGCCGAAGTAGTTGAACAACGGGATCGGGAAGTAGGGCAGCTTCCCCTCGGGAATCTCGGCGCGGCGGTCGAACCAGAATGGCTCGAACAGCACTTCGCACAATTCTGGATCGCGCCGCCGGATTTCGTTGAAGAGAGTGGCGCCACTGACGATCGTGCTCAGGCCGCCGTGCTCAGACGTGCTGAGACAAAGCAATCCGACGACGTCGCAGGCCATGTCCGTGTGATAGGACATCCGGATCGACGTCTGGTATGCGCGTACCTCGCAATCGGCAAGCGTTCGGCCCGAATCGTGCACATGATCGATCATGTGGCCGTTGACGTTCTGCGACAGCGGATATCCGATGTGGCAGGCGAGACCCCAGTAGACGGTTAGGACCTGCTGACGGGACCAGTGCTCGACAGGTAGGCCGCGTAGCAGGACAAAGCCGCGCCCTCGAAGGATTTCATTTCGGAGGCTGAGTAACTGGGGTGTCAGCCCGGGAAGAGAAAACTCTTCGGGCGTAATGTTGAGCGTATCCAGTCCACGTGCCGTGCACTGCCGTAAGGCGGTATCGATTTCTGCAATGTCGGATTCTGAAAACTCATGGATCCACTCGTCGGATTGGGCCATTTCACTGCCATACCAGACGTGAGGCCCCGAGATATCACGGTCGGGCATCGCCGGCTTTGGAGAAAGAACATGTTGGTCGACGGCCATCGAATCTTCAGCCGGCGGGGCACTCACTCGGCAGCAGCCGAATGGGCCAGGGCGTCGTTAATCCGCGGCATCACTTCCTCGGCAAAAAGTACCATGGAACGTCGGCCGAGCTCCGGGTCTTTCCAGTCATGACCGGCGTAAAGCAGGGTGCCAAAGTCCCCGACCTGTTCGCGGAACGCCAGGATCTGATCCACCACGCTGTTCACGGTACCCGCGATGACCAGGGAATCGACGACGGGTTCCAGCGTGACTTCTTCATCCGGTTGGTCCTGGTGAGTCTTGAACAGGTTGATCCTTCCGGCCCATTTCAGCTTGGTCAGCAGAGACCAGTAGTAGTGGGAGTAGGGGCCATCAGCACTCTTGGCATAGCGGCTGGCTGTCTGCTCGTCGTCCGCGACGAAGATCGATCGCGCGACCCGCCAGTCTTTTGGATCGGCGACGGCACCGACGTTCTGCCGGCCTTGCTTGTAGAGTGGCCAGTGGGTGGCGACCCAGGGTGTTTGCAGGAAGTTTCCGGAGATCGGGTACCAGCCACGCTCGGCTGCGGCCACAATACCCTTGGAATAGGGTGCGACGACCGTCACCACGATCGGCGGATGGGGCTTCTGGTACGGCTTGACCATGAAACCTTGCCCTACCTCCGGCAGGAAGGCGCTTTCGGTGGACAAGTTCCAGTACTTGCCCTCGCGTTTGTACGGCCCGTCACTGGCCCACAGTCCCAGGATGTGATCTATGGATTCGACGAACATCGCCGTTCGGTCTTTGTCCAGATTCCCGAAGATTTCGGCATCCGATTTGAGGCCCCCGGGGCTGATGCCGAACATCAACCGACCCTTCAAGAGATGGTCGAGCATGGCGATCTCGGCCGCCACCCGGGCGGGATGATGATTTGGTAGATTGACCGTTCCCGTGCCAAGCACGATGCGCTCGGTGCAATCGATGAGGCTCGCCAGAAAGACGGTGG
>MDTE01132853.1_pt1 | contig 14977 bp, 15 predicted proteins | sample 811231 | NCBI WGS metagenome assembly MDTE01 (sample SAMN05326651, study PRJNA326480) | marine metagenome | isolation source: seawater | place: Indian Ocean: Red Sea | collected 2010 | reverse complement strand
TTACTTTTGTTCATATTTTGTGGCCAGGGACAGAATCGAACTGCCGACACGAGGATTTTCAGTCCACTGCTCTACCGACTGAGCTACCTGGCCAAGTATTATTTTTCTGGAACAAATCCCTGTGGTGCCTGCGAACCATCACCAAAGAAAAATTTTTCCATCTCTTCTTCCAAAAATTTTCTTGCCTTGGGGTCGACTGGTGTCAACCTCATTTCATTAATCAACATAGTTTGATGACTTACCCATAATTCCCAGCCTTCTTTTGAAATATTTTCCTGAATCTTTTTTCCTATTTCACCAGGATATGGAAGATAATCGAGTGCCTCAGCCTCTTTTTTCAACTTTTTGCACATAACTTTTTTCATATTTAGACCTATATACCTCAATAGCTTTATCAAAATACCTGGGTACACCAACATTTATTTTTGCTAAATTATACCAATTCTCCCTTGATAAACTAACATTTTTATCATTTTTCAAAAAATAAACATAATTTGTAATTTTAATGTCTTTGTTAGTAACTCGGTGGGTAAGTGTAAATTTATTTTTTATTTTTGTAGCTGGTATATTTTTTTCTCTTAACCATGAATTCATTTTCGGCTCTGTGTAGAAAAAAGGTCCTGAATAAAGATTCTCCCAAAGCATGCCTGACTCAATTTTTTCTAGATATACTTCATCTAAAGCATTTATAACTGTAAGCAAGTACATGTTCATCTTTTTACTATTTTTTTTATTTCTTGATATTGTTTTCATATCCTCAGAATACAGACAATTCAATTCTTTTAGAGGGCAGATACTACAATTTGGTTTTGAGCGTGTACAAACTAGTGAACCTAGGTCCATCATTCCTTGTATAAACTGTGATGTCTTTTGTCCTGGTGTAACTAATGTTGATTTTTCCCATAGAATTTTTTCAGTACTAGAACTGTTTTCATAGGAAATATTAAAATATCTCCTTAAAATTCTTTTCACATTGCCATCAAGTATAGCTCTATTTGAGTAGCCTGCGAATGTAGAAATAGCAGAGGCCGTTGTTCTACCTATTCCAGGTAAGGATAAGATATCTTCATAGTTTTTTGGGAATTTATAATTAAATTTCTTTGAAATTATTTCAGCGGAAAGATAAATATTTTTTATCCTTCTGTAATAACCAAGACCACTCCATAGCAACATCAGATCATCTAAACTTGCATTTGATAAACTTTCTAAATCAGGATACGTATCTACAAATTTATTATAGTATGGAATTACAGTTGCAACTTGTGTTTGTTGCAACATGACTTCTGATATCCATATTTTGTATGGATCCTTGACTTTCCATGGAAGTCTCTTTCTTCCATTCGTTTCATACCATCGCAACACACTTTCTGAGAAATCAGTACTCATCCTTAGAAAGGAAGTTTTATGTTAACGTCTGATTGAATCTTCTCTTTAATTTTATCCTTGATTGATTCGATTGTTTTATTTTTAATTTCCTGTTTAATTTTTTGACTAATTACATCAGAAATTTTTACTTCTACCTCAGGACTATTGAAAGTACCTGAGATAAGTATTGGGACTTGTGTGTTTTCAAGATGTACAGGATAATATTCTCCATACATTTCTTTGGTCACATCATCATTAACGATAGTTGACATCATGGATATACTAAGTGATTGAGTATCTGGAATTATCTTTCCAAATCCATTGGCTTTTAGAAGATCAGTTCGAATTTGAATTTCGTTAATTTGTAACATACCATCTGAGTAATTACCTTTTGCAAAAATGGATTTAATATGAGAATAAGATCTATTCTTATTTGGGTATCTTTTCCCAGTTAATAAATTATATGTTTGTACGATTGTTCCGTCTACATTAACACCATAAAGCTTAGAATTGATTAAACTTATAGAATTAATATCAAATTTAGCTTGCAAGATTTGGGACAGTGATACATCTGCGGTAAATATGTCAGATTCTAAGATTAATACATCATTTTTCTCAACTGATAAAAGCTCAGCTTTTATTCTAGTGCTTGCCCCAACGTCCAACTCAAGATTACCTGATATTGTAAATTCTGTGTTAGTTTGTTCAGAGATTATATCCTCGAGCTGAGATTTATAATTGTTGATATCGAAAATAAACACGAAATAAAAAAACATCGCTAATACAAGAAATAATACTCCAAATGTTATCTTTTTAAGCATTATCTTCTCTTATAAATGTTCCCGACTTCCCACCAGTTTTTTTTAATAATCTGATTTTATTTATTTCCATACCTCTATCGAGATATTTGCACATATCGTAGATGGTCATCAATGATATCTCAACCGCAACTAGCGCCTCAATTTCAACTCCCGTCTTCCCCTCTGACTTAACTTGAGCAATGGATAATATTTGATTTATATTTCTATCAAATTTAAAGTCGATATCTACAGAATTTAAACTGATATTGTGTGCGAGTGGAATAAGGTTAGATGTTTGCTTGGCGGCATTTATACCTGCAAGTCTTGCAGCATTCAATACATCACCTTTCTTATTGTTCAAATCCACTATAGAAGAAAATGCCTCATTATTGAGGGTGATAGTGCCAGAAGCCATTGCTGTTCTAGTCGTCACCTCCTTACTGCTCACATCTATCATGTGAAGGTTTCCAGTCTCACCAATATGATTATTACTCATTGTTTGCCAACCCAATTAGACTAGAATAGTATATCAAATATATCTCTTTATAGTTTTATGAAAATATTTTTAGCAACAAAAAATCCTGGTAAAATATCAGAATTCAAGGAAATTCTTTCAGGATTAAGCGTAGATTTAGTGACATGTAATGATTTGGAAATTCCTGATGTCGAGGAAACTGGCTCTACATTTGTTGAAAATGCCATACTCAAAGCAAGAAGTGCTGCACAAACCACAAAACTGCCATCTATAGCTGATGACTCAGGCATTGAGGTTGATTTCTTGAAAGGTCGCCCAGGTGTGCGGTCAGCAAGATATGCTGGCAGAGATGCTACTAATGAAGGAAATAATTTAAAATTACTAAGTGAGCTTCAGGGAGCAGGTGATAATGAAAGAGGTGCATGTTACAGATGTGTTATTGTGTTCATGAGATTTCATAATGATCCATTTCCATTTATTGCACAAGATTCATGGAAAGGGTCGATTTTGCGATATCAGAAAGGTTCTAATGGCTTTGGTTATGATCCTATATTTTATTTACCAAATAAAGGAATGACAGCTGCTGAATTAGACTCTAATGAAAAACATAAAATAAGCCATCGAGGTAAAGCACTTAAAAAATTCAATGATTTTTTTACAAGTTATGTTCAAAACAACTGATATAAGACTAGCACTAATATTTTTTGCTATGATACTTTCGTCATGTGCCAAGAATCCAGTTTCAGGTATGCCTGATTTTGTAACCATAACAGAGCAACAAGAAATTGAGATGGGAAGAGCCTATCATAAGGAAATTCTTAAAAACTCAAAAATTTATAAAAACCAAGAGTTAAATAAATATTATGTCGAACTAGGTGAAAAAATTGCAAAGTCAAGTCATCGACCTAACTTGGATTGGAAATTTACAATAATCGATGACCCAACGATGAATGCATTTGCTACTCCAGGTGGATATGTTTATTTTTATAGAGGTTTGCTAGCACATTTTAACTCAGAAGCTGAATTCGCTGGGGTTTTGAGCCATGAAATCGCTCATATTACCGCAAGACATGCGGTCAGAGGAATGAGCACTGCACAGATTACGAATCTCTTGATTGGTCTTGCTGCATCAAAAGTTCCTGGTGGATCAATATCTAATAGTGGCTTTAATCTTCTAAATGTAATTGTCAACAAAGGTTACAGTAGAAAATATGAATCTGAAGCTGATGATATTGCAAAAGATTATCTTGGGAGAAATGGATACAATCAAAACGCCATGGCAAATTTTCTCGAAACAATGAAAAGTGCTGATGAACTCGAAAATGAAATTGCAAAAAAAGAAGGGAGGCCCGCAAGTGGTGGATATCATGGTATCTTTTCAACTCATCCCTCTACAGAAAATAGGATAGAGGCAATGAAAGAGACAGCAAGCGCATCTGGAGAGAAAAATAGAGAAGAATTTCTTAAAATGATTGATGGGCTCCCGTACGGGACAAGTGATGATGAAGGATATGTTAGATATAATATCTTTTACCACCCTTTTTTTGCTATTAAATTCACTTTTCCAAAAGGCTGGGATTTAGACAACTTACCTGATAGATTAATCGTAAGGAAGGGTAATTCTGAAGTGACTATGATTTCAGATAACCTTTTAAGAGATGATATTGATAATGGATTAACACCAAAGGATTATCTAAATCAAAACATCAGCAAAACATCTTTTTTAGCTCGTAACACTCTCATAGAACAGAAAAATATTAATAATACGTTACCTGGCTACACATACTTGTATGAAACTAAAACGTTATCAAAAAAAACTTATACCAGGTACACTGTATTTTTTGACATAGGTGACAATGACAAAAGACCCAAGGCATGGATTTTTATTAAGAAATTTGAAGAGATGGATGATGATGATCAATTACATATCATCGACGAAACATTTACAAAAATGACGAAAGATGAAATAGCAAAAGCAAAAGGCTTAAGAATAAAAGTAATCAGATTTAGGAGTGGCATGTCATATAATGATCTAGCTGACAACAGTCCGCTTGGTAGATATGCAGAAGGTAAACTGAGGCTGTTGAATGGACACTATCCTATTGGAGAGCCAAAGGTTGGAGATCTTATAAAAATTGTGGAGTAAAGATGAAAGGTAATATTTTCTATGCGCAATCGGGGGGTGTAACACCAGTTATTAATGCAACAGCTTCAGGCCTGATAGAACATTTCTTTAAGAACAAAAAGTACTTTGGTAGATTTTATGCTGGTAAGAATGGAATACTAGGCGCACTAAATGAAGAGCTTATAGATATTGCATCTGAAAATAAATTGGAGCTTAAATTGTTGAGCAAAACGCCTGGAGGAGCATTCGGGTCATGTAGACTAAAACTCAAGGACTACGTTAAGTCTGAGAGAGAATTTCAGAGAATATATGAAGTTTTTAAAGCGCACAATATTAGATACTTTTTTTATAATGGCGGTGGAGATTCCCAAGATACTACCAATAAAATTAGTAAGTTCTTTAAAATAAAAGGCTATGCTATTTCATGTATAGGTCTACCTAAAACAATAGATAATGACTTACCAATAACATACTGTTGTCCCGGTTATGGATCAGTGGCTAAGTACATAGCTACCTCCACATTAGAGGCTTCACTTGATGTAAAATCTATGTCACAGACATCTACAAAGGTGTTTATTTTAGAGGTTATGGGCCGACATGCCGGATGGTTAGCCGCATCCTCAGGTATCATCAAGACAAAAGCTGAGGAGCCGCCCCATATTATCCTTTTTCCTGAGGTTGAATTTAAACAAACTGATTTTTTGAGAAAAGTGAGAGACGTGATTAACAAATATGGATATTGCGTCATCGTTGCTTCAGAGGGAATCAAAAGTAAAAATAAATTTATTAGTGATAGTGGGCTCAAAGACAGTTTTGGTCATGCGCAGTTGGGGGGTGTAGCTCCTGTATTATCTAATATGATCACATCCAAGCTTAATATTAAAGTCCATTGGGCTGTATCAGATTACCTACAAAGATCCGCCAGACACATAGGATCAAGAGTTGATGTAGAACAAGCATACATGTTAGGCAAGAGTGGGATAGATTATGCCAAAAAAAACATAACTGACGTGATGTTGACGATAATTAGGGTTAATAATAAAAGTAGATTTCAATGGAAAGTAAGTCATACACCACTAGATAATGTTGCTAACCAAGAAAAAATGCTCCCAAGAAACTTCATTAAATCAAATGGCTATGAAATTTCCAAGTCGTGTATGAGTTATATAACAGATCTCACTCTGGGTGAAGATTATCCATCATACGTAAATGGATTCCCAAGATATGCAAATCTGAATTGTAAAACTATAAAGAAAAAGCTTAAAAAGTTTAATTTATAAAATTTTAATATCTGCTTTTTTCTGTATGTCCATGAGCGCATTTATAAAGCTTTTTTCACTATTCAAACAATGAATAAATTCAAAAGATTTACCACCATGTTCAAAAAACTCCTCTTTAGACTCTCTTCCAATTTCATCTATTGTCTCTAAACAGTCAGATGAGAAACCAGGACAAAAAACTTGTATGCTTTCGATACCTTCTTTTGGTAATTCCTCCAGCCTTGATGACAAATATGGCTTAATCCACTCAGCCTTACCAAATCTTGATTGAAAAGCTACCTCATATTGTGATTCGTTAAGATTTAGCTCTCTTGCTATAAGTGATGCAGTAGTTAGACATTGAGATTGATAAGGCTCATCATCACATACATATGATTGAGGTATGCCATGGAAAGAGAATAATAGTTTATCAGGTTTACCTATGTGTTGCTGAGTAGCTCTTATTTTTGTTGCACAAGAATCTATGTATAAACTATTATCATGGAAATCCTTTACTGCGCTGATGCGAATGTTTTTAAAATAACTCTTGTCTTTCTTTATGATGGACTTTATAAGTTCGAAAATTGAGAGTGTAGTTGTGGTCGAATATTGTGGAAACATAGGCAATATTGTTATGTCAGAGTAACCGTTATCAATTGACCTATAGAGTATTTTTTTGATTGACGGATTACCATATCTCATTGCGGTATCAAAATATGTATCCTCCTGAGTAGAGCTTGCTAAATTTCTGAGATGCCCGGTTTGAGCATACGTATGAAATAATAGTGGCGACCCCCATTTAGTCCATACTTTCCTGTAGAGCTCAGCGCTTTTTTTAGGTCTAGTTCTTAGGATTACTAGATTAAGTAAAGTTAGCCAAAAAATTCTGGGAAGCCTTATCACGTACTTGTCAGATAGAAATTCTCTTAGGTACGTCCTAACCTCCTTCTCGAAAGGCTGATCTGGGGTGCCTAGATTGACTAAAATCGTAAGTTTTGACATCTGTCAGCCTTACTTATATCTCTTTCTGATTAGACTTGATTTGGGCACGTGAGATAACAGAAAGTCCATCTGATCAGCACGGATTCTTCGTCCTCTCAGGATAAGATACTCGATGCGTGATGGAATAAAGGGAATAGCTAGAAGTGGCATATTTGCGTCTTCGGGCGTCCTATTGCCTTTTTGATTGTTGCACCTTTTGCATGCAGTCACAGAATTCATCCATTTATCCTCCCCTCCTTTTGAAAGCGGAAGAATATGATCCCTAGAAAGATCTTTCACTGCAAATTTCTCTCCGCAATACATACAAGTCTTGGCATCTCTTTGAAAGAGGGTGCGGTTAGTTAATGGAGGCGTATAGTCTTTATATGACGCTTTACTGTAGTTTTTTGTAGCTATTATAGAATTTATTTCAATCTTACTCTGTCTGCCAGTAATTCTGCTAACGCCACCCCGTACGGTTAGAGAGCTGTCTCCACACTCATACGTAACCTGTTCACTGCAATATAATCTTACTGCTGTTTGATAGTTAATCCATTCGATAGGTAACCCAGCGTAGTTTAATCTAAGTATTTGCTCTGTAATATCCATATTATCCGTATATTTTACATGAATTTTCATTAAAGAATCTTAAATTTATACAACAAATATTTTACAGGTGCACTATTTTGATGAATTTATCAACAGGCAGTAAAATTAATAATTGATTACAAATATTCATGTATTTAACTCTCAAAATATATATTAATTTAGTTATTTAATTCATAAATCATTGATTTATATAGTGAAAGAAAATTTGACTATAAAATGAACAATGTGACAAATACATTACAGAATATAATAATAATCATTTTATCTAAGATTTATACACAGATTTATCCACAGAATCTGTGGAAAAAGTTCTGACAATATAGACTTATGTCTCGTAAAAAGCGATCTATAATATATTAATGCCTAATCTAGTTAGAGTTGTCTTTGATATACCTGTAAATGATTCATTTGATTATATTTGTGATAATAAAAAAGCCAAAATAGGGTCAAGGGTGAGGGTATCATTCGGCAATACCACAAGAATCGGTGTAGTAATTGATCGAATTGCTCCAGAAAGTAAACCAAAAACATACAAACTGAAGAAAATTGATGAACTCATTGACGAAGTCCCTATTCTGTCTAGAGAAATGTTCAAAACATGCAAATGGGCATCTTCATATTACCATCATCCAATAGGACAAGTTATTTTTTCTGTCATCACTCCATTACACAGAAAAAAAAGAAAAGAGCCAAAGAGAAAATTAGAAATCATACATCATGAAAAAAATTCCATTCTAAAGCTTAATGAGGAACAGAATAAAGTTTTCGATGGTCTTGTGAAGAATATAGACAAGTTCAGTACAAGTGTGATCCGAGGTATCACTGGATCAGGAAAAACTGAAATTTATATAAAGCTAGCAAGCGAAATTCTTAAAAAAAATAATCAAATTCTGATAATGGTTCCAGAAATTAATTTAGTTCCACAGACAATGGAAAGATTCGGGAAATATTTAAAATTACAACCGATTGAATATCATTCAAATTTGACTGCTGTACAGAAGTATAAGGTTTGGGAAGCATGTAGAAGCACCCAAAAGCTCATAGTAATTGGAACAAGATCTTCGGTATTTTTGCCATTTAAAAAATTAGGCCTGGTCGTGGTAGATGAAGAGCATGATGGATCTTATAAACAAAACGAATCATTCAGGTATAATGCAAGAGATATAGGAATCCTGAGGTCCAGTAACTGTAACTGTCCCGTTGTTCTTGGGACTGCGACTCCCTCTTTTGAAACCACATACAATCTAGTCAACGGGAAATATAAAGAGTATAGATTAGAAAGAAGATTTCACCAATCAAAATTGCCTATGGTTACAATAGTTGATTCTTCAATAGATCGCCCAGATGATGGCATATCCAACACTTTAAAAAACAGTATCAAAAAAGAGTTGGACAAAAATAAAAAGATCATACTTTTTTTAGGAAGACGCGGATTTAGTAACACTGTTATTTGTGGTAATTGTAAAACTATCGTTAAATGCCCAAAGTGTGATACCTATATGACTTATCACAAAAGCATTGAAAAGTTAGTCTGTCATGCGTGTGAGTATAAACAAAGCTTTGACCAGGTTAAGAGCTGTTGTGATGAACCTCGACTGACACCTCTTGGGGTTGGAACGCAAAGAATTGAGAGAAAAATAAAAGAATTATTCCCTAACAAAATAACTTTGAGAGTAGACAGCGATAGCATTTCATCAAAAAAAGATTTAGAAAATTTTTTTACATTGTCCAGTAATAACGAAGTAGATATTTTTATTGGAACTCAAATGATAGTAAAAGGTCATGACTTCAGTGATATATCACTGGTTGGTATAATAAATGTTGATGCGGGTTTGTATAGCACTGATTTTAGAGGTCTTGAGAAGACAGCACAGCTAATCACTCAAGTTGCAGGAAGAGCAGGTCGTCAAAAAGAGCAAGGAAATGTGATTATTCAAACACACAATCCAGATCATAAGCTTTTACAGATAATTTTACAAAAAGGCTATGAAAAGTTTAGTGAGGAGGCAATGAAGCAGAGGGAATCTGTCAATCTCCCACCATACAGTCACATTAGTATTATAAAATTAAGTTCTATAAATAAAAATTTTTCAAGAACTATACTAAAAAATATTAAAGAGAATAATACAGAAAAGGATGTTTTTATTTACGGTCCGTACCAATCTAAAATATCAAAGATAAGTAATAAAGATACCTACCAATTACTTGTAGGGTCAAAAAGTACGAAACTTTTGTCAGAACATATACATAAAATTGAGCTATACTTATCTAATCTGACCAAAAAAATAAAATGGCATGTCGACATTGATCCTTTAGAGATATGATTACAGATTTAAAAGATATTATAAGCGAAGCAATTGATGACCTGTATAACTCACACGCAGAGATACAAAAAATACAGGTAGAAATAAACAGAACCTCAGATAGTGTACACGGTGATTTTTACTGTAATATTGCGATGAAGCTAGCAAAGATTCTTAAACAGAATCCAATGAGTATTGCAGATGAGATTGTCAATAATATCGAAAAATCAGATAAAATTTTAAAAATAGAAAGTGCGGCTCCAGGTTATATAAATTTTTTTATTACAGCTCACAACAAATTGCAAAAAATTAAATTTATTATAGAGAATGATGATATTTTTGAAACAGAAGAGAAACTAAAGAAAAAGGTACATGTAGAATATGTATCTGCAAACCCAACTGGTCCTCTTCATATTGGTCATGGAAGAGGTATGATTTTAGGAGATGTTACTGCTAGATTTTTAGACTACCAAGGCTATAAAGTAAACCGAGAGTACTATGTTAATGACGCAGGAAGACAGATTGATCTTTTGTTGGTAAGTACTCTATTAAGATATATAAACAAACCTGATCATATTTTCGTTGATGAGAGAGAAAATACAGATGGTCATCTATTAATTTATAAGGGTAAATATATAGATAAGATTGCTTCATCACTTGGTGGTTCCCTAGCGCAATTTGATAAAACTGTGGTAGAGGATTTGATTGAAGACCCTATTGATACATTAATAACATATCTAAAAAATCACAGTGACTATAAACTCGTCAGAAAGGCGCTTATAGATATTGTTATTAATGACTATATCAAGATAGATTTGAATGCAGTTGATATAGAATTTGATAGCTGGTTTTATGAAAGTGAGTTATATGATACTGGTCTTCTTAAAGAAGTCCTATTTAACATTGAAGCTAAAGGATTATCTTACGAAAGTGAGGGGGCATTATGGTTTAGAAACAGTAAATTTGGAGAGGAAAAAGATAGAGTTCTAAGAAAGAATAATGGTGACATGACTTATTTTGCGACCGATATTGCATATCACATTCATAAATTTAACAACCATGACATACTTATAGATATTTGGGGAGCTGATCATCATGATTATGCTATTAGACTAAAAACTGCATTGTCCGCACTGGGATATGATGTAGAAAACCGTCTACAAATACACCTAGTTCAGTTTGCTAATTTAATTAAAGCTGGACAAACAATATCTATGTCCACAAGAAGTGGTGAATTTCTTCCAATAAAAGACTTAATTGACGATATAGGTAAGGATGCAACACGATTTTTTTATTTAACGAAGAAAAAAGATCAGCACTTAGAATTTGATCTTGATTTGGCCTCTGAAAAGAATAAAAATAATCCTATTTATTACATTCAGTATGCACATGCCAGAATTAATAAAATTTTAGAGGATTTGGATGAAGAAAATATTCTAGATGAGAATTTTGAGAGCCTTAAAACAAAAAATGAAATAGAAATATTAGAGATAATCGACAAATATCATGAAACAATTAAACGGGCAATCAAAGAAATAAGACCTGATATTATCACCAATTATTTGTATAAAATCTCAAAGGTATTCCACTCATATTACGCAGAGACAAAGATTCTTACATCTAAAGTTCAGGGTGAAAGAATTACATTGATTAGATGTATAGATAAAATCATTTTAAATTGTATGAAGATCTTAGACATTAAGCCAATGGACATCATGTAATGAAACAAAATACTATAGCGTTAGTATACGACTTTGATGGAACATTAATTCCTAAAACTATGCAAGATTATACTATCATCCCGAGACTTAAACTAAGATCAGATAAATTTTGGTCTGACATAATGGAAGAAGCCGAGGCAACAGATGGTGAGGTGATGATGATTTATATGAGGCAACTTATCACACGTGCTAATTCAATGAATATCAAAATTACTAAAAGTGAATTCAAGTTAATGGCATCTAAAATAGAGTACTTCAAAGGTGTATTCACTTGGTTTGATAACATCAACAAATATCTAAAAAACAATCATAAAAGAATAAAAGTAGCTCATTATGTTATCTCAGCTGGGCATCATGAAATACTAGAATCAGCTGCAATAAGAAAAAAACTAACAAATGTATTTGGATCACAATACTATTTTAATGAGCAAGGACACGCAACATTTCCAAAAGTTGTTGTAACAGATACTGCTAAGACACAGTTTTTATTTAGAATTAATAAAGGCAAAGAGAAAGTCTCCGATTCTATAAATAGTCATATGCCAGAGGAACTTAGACCGATTCCATTTGAGAATATGATTTATATTGGGGATGGGCTTACTGATGTTCCAAGTATGGCCCTGATAAAAAAACAGAATGGTCACGCAGTATCTGTTTATCCGAGAGGAAGTAAAAAGCAAAAAAAAGTATCAAATGATTTATTAGCTGCCAAAAGAGTAGATTTTATTGCTGAGGCAAACTATACGAGAAACAGTATTCTTTTCAAAAGAATATGCCTAATCATAGATATGATAAGTGCTAGAATAAAATATCGTAACGAAGTATCCTGATTCATGCTTCATCTAAAATAGTCATTTGAGTCGTCCTATCCAGAAACTTATACTGCATATTTGAAACATGAAAATAGTCTTTGAGATGATTAATAACCGTAAATAAGTCAAATTCTTTACAACTATATATATCTAACTGTAAGACTCCTGGCTCAGATTCATCCCATATGTGAATAACTATATGACTAGTTTCAATAAGTGCCATACAAGTTGTTCCTCTATTCCCTGGTTGATCTACATAGCTTATAGATGGTCCCTGCATAAGCTTCATGTCAATTTTTTTTATGAGCTGCTTCATCCAGTCAAGTATCTCATGGAGTGAATCATCTTTGGGACAATCAGATACTTCTGCCCTAAGTAGTAGATGTTTGTGATTTAATTGCATATTAATTCAAGTTAAATATAATCAATTCTAATAATTTAATAATCCAGTCGTATCATGAAAAATAAAAAAATATTCTTTGAACATGATGAATGCACTGGGACATCAATAGGTCTTGAGTATGAAAAATATTTGTATCATTGTCAAAGTAAATATCAAAAAATTGAAATCGTAAAATCAAGTAGATATGGAAATGCGATGTACTTAGATGGCTGTTTCATGCTCGCAGAAAAAAACATAGATTTTTATCATAATGAATGTATTGGACTAGTGCCGAAACACGCAAAAAATATCTTAATAATAGGTGGTGGAGACTGTGCTATAGCAAGCACACTACTCATTAAAAAAAAAATCAGGTCTATTGATGTGGTTGAAATCGATAGAAAAGTCATTGATGCCTCAAAAAAATATTTTCCAAAATATTTCAAACTTACTAGCGATCAGAAAAGACGCTTAAATCTTATAATAGACGATGGTATAAAGTTTGTTAAAGTAACGAACATGAGTTATGACTGCATCATTATTGATTCAACTGATCCAGTTGGAATTGCTAAAGGTCTCATATCAAAATCATTTCTGAAAAGATGCCATAGTATATTATTAAAAAAAGGAGTAATTATTCAGCAATCTGGTTCTCCTATCAAAGACAGCAAAAAAATAATAAATCCCATGATTCAAAGATATAAAGAGGCAGGTTTGAATAATGTTAATTTACACAGTTTCTCCATGCCACTATATCCTACGGGTACATGGTCTTTTTTGAGCGCTGAAAGAGCGTAACTTTTATGTCACGCTCCCTCAGGATTTATATTACTGCTCTGGATATACTGAAGGTTTAGCACCTGACGCTTTACTAAACTCTGGGTATGCCTCTAAACCACACTCAGAGATATCAACTCCATCAGTTTCTTCCTCATCAGTTACTCTTAGACCGAAGAACATCTTGATGATTGACCAGAATATGAGACTGACAATGAAAGTCCATAGGAATATCATTAATGCACCATAGATTTGGGCACCTAGTGAACCACCAGTTAATGTAACTGCTAGTAGTCCCCAGATTCCACATGTACCGTGTGCAGAAATTGCTCCGACAGGATCATCGATTTTCATTTTGTCTAACATTACGATTGATAGAACAACAATTAAACCACCAATGACACCAATTATAAGAGCTAGACCTGGTGTAGGTGCTAATGGTTCTGCAGTTATTGATACCAAGCCGCCAATAGCACCGTTGAGCGCCATTGTTAGATCAGACTTACCAAACATCATTTTAGATAGTATCAGCGCACCCATTACACCACCTGCAGCTGCTAGGTTTGTGTTTACAAAAACCATAGATACAGCATTAGCCTCGGCAACATTTGAGATAATAAGTTCTGATCCGCCATTAAAACCGAACCAACCCAACCAAAGGATAAATGTACCTAATGTAGCCAGAGGAAGGTTAGCGCCTGGCATAGCATTAACTTTTCCGCCCTCATATTTTCCTTTTCTAGCACCTAGTACTATTACACCTGCAAGAGCTGCAACAGCTCCACATAAGTGTACGACACCAGATCCTGCGAAATCAGAGAAACCAGCTTCATCTAAGAAGCCACCGCCCCATTTCCAATATCCTTGAACTGGATAAATGATACTTGTCATAACTACACAAAACAGTAGAAATGGCCATAATTTCATTCTCTCAGCTACAGCACCGGATATAATCGAACAAGCTGTTGCAACAAACACAACTTGGAAGAAATGATCTGATATACCAGAGTAGTACACATCTCCTCCACTCGCTATTACAGCCTCTGCTGTATTGTCTTCACCCAAGAAAAATGCAAGCTCAGGTATTACACCTGTTCCACCACCTGGGTACATTAGGTTGTATCCCACAATCATGTACATGATGACCGCTATCGAATACAACGATATATTTTTTGTAAGAATTTCAGCCGTATTTTTGGCTCTGACAAGTCCAGATTCTAACATAGTGAAACCTGCTGCCATCCACATGACAAAGGCTCCCATGACTAAAAAGTAGAATGTGTCTAGAGCATAAGCAAGTTCTATGACTTTACCTTCTAAAGCTTCCATCGCAATCTCCTAATTAAAAACGTTTAATTAAAGAGCTTC
>MDTE01041969.1_pt1 | contig 14977 bp, 8 predicted proteins | sample 811231 | NCBI WGS metagenome assembly MDTE01 (sample SAMN05326651, study PRJNA326480) | marine metagenome | isolation source: seawater | place: Indian Ocean: Red Sea | collected 2010 | reverse complement strand
GCCCTCGGCAAACGCTTCGCCGTCAGAAGCGGTTCGCTCATTACAGAGCACGACCATATGGCCACGAAATGCGTATTGCATATTCCAGTAAGGGGCACCCACACGTGGTTTCCAGTAGAACCAGGCTTTGCGCAGCAGTTTTTCCAGAATCCAACTATCGATATTTCCACCACGGTTATGGCGCACATCGAGAATCAGTCCCTGGCGGTGGAACACCGGGTAATAATGGCGCGTCCATTGGGCGATGTCTGCGGAGGACATCGCACGCAGATGTATGTAGCCCAGTTTGCCATCGCCTTGTTTGTCGACCTCCAGGCGACGGGAATACTCCCATTCGTCATACCGCAAGTTGGCCGCTCGGTCAGGATCGATCGGTTTGACGAGCACTTGCCTTGATTGATCCGCCGCGGCATCACGTACTTGCATCAGGACGTCTTTTCCCGCCTGATTTCGTAGCAAGGCTCCCAGGTGAGGCGCGCTGAGGGTCGAAATCCCATTGACCGTTTCGATAATGGCACCGGGATTTAGATTGACGTCGGGGTGGGCAAGGGGGGAAAGCTGGTCGGGTAAATCAGGGTCGCTGCGATAAACGTGTTCAACACGGTAGCCCCCCTGGTCCACATCGCGGCGAAATGTAGCACCGAGTGAGGCCGGCGTGATTTGCTTCTTCAAAGCACGGTGGTCACCGCCGCGGACATAGATATGGAGCGCCTCCAGTTCGCCGACCATTTGGGCAATCAGGTCATTGAGTTCAGCGCGATCAGTGACGCGATCGACCAGCGGCAGGTGTCGCTCGAGAATCTGCTTCCAGTCTTTCGCATGCAAGTTCGGGTCGTAGAAGTAGTCGCGTTCCATGCGCCATGCATCGATGAACATGGCACGCCACTCGGCGACGGGGTCGATCGAAAATGTCCAGCTGTTGAGAGGCACTCGCGCCGATTCCAGTTTCCCTGGCGCATTGCCATTGGCATCGATGACGTAGAGTTGATTACTCTTATGGATAAGCAACTTGCCGGCGTTCCGCGCGAAGTCGTACGATTTGATGTCAGGCAAAATCGTCACGAGTTCGGGTGCATGTTTGCGCGGCAGTGCCGTAAGGGTCAACGTTTTCGGTTCTGCGGTGGCGCGCGATACAAGATACAGATGTTTTGCGGTGCACGTTAAGCTCGAGTAATTTCCCGGAGTGACGGGAACACGTCGCAGACGCCCGGCAATCCCAGGCAAGGCGATGGCAGGGGCCGGTTCGGGTGCCTGCTCTGTAACGTCTGCTTCGGTTGCGTTGTCCAGTTCGCCTGGAGCTGCAAACGGGGATTTGCTGTCAGTTTTCAATGCGAGTTCGTAAACCTGCGTGGTTCGGTCAAAATAAGGTTCCGGTTGGCGTAGTCCCCAGGGACTGCGCACAAGAGAGGAAAAATGGCGGTCGGAAAGAAAGTACAGCCAGTGGCCATCGGGACTCCAAGTTGGTGAGTAATTGTCATAGCGGTCTGTTGTTACGGCAGTGGTGCTCTGATCCTCCAGGCGGTACAGATGGATACGCCCATTGTGGTTGGCGGTATCCGCCACGTAGGCCAGCCACTGGCTGTCTGGTGACCAGGTGAGGTCTCGAAAGTTAAAGAACTCGGACTGAGCGATCTGCCGCGGTTTGCCCGTGGTTACGTCGAGCAGCCAGAGGTGGTAGTTCTTGTCACGATAGGCAATCCACTTGCCATCGGGAGATGGTACGGCAGGATATCGAAACACACTGCCATCATGGGAGAGTTGTCGACCGGGCTGGAGGCCACGGGGATCCAACTGATGAAATTCAAATTCTCCGGATGCATCGGAGAGCGCGATCAATTCGTCGTTTGCTGCTAGAAAGCGTGCGCCCCGAAAGCGGATGCCCGGTTGCCGGGTTACCCGGATGCGGCGTCCCTGTTTTGCTGGTGCGACAAAGACGTTGCCACGCACTGTCAGGGCGACTCTTTTGCCGTCGGGTGAGAGGTCGAAATCGGTAAGATATTCGAGCGGATTCTCGATCCATTTGAGGCGGGTTTGCTCGAAGTCAGACGAGAGAGTAATGGAAAGTGTCTCGTCCGTTTCTGCGGCGACGCTATAGACGTGGAGGTCGGCACCTCGCTGGTAGACGATTTGGCCATTGGAGTGGGCTGGCGCCAGGACATCGAAGTCAATATGCCTGGTGTGTTGACGCAGGTCGTCCCCACCAAGGTTCATCGACCAGAGGTTCATGGTGCCGTCGCGATCGCTGGCGAAATAGAGACGGTCTCTCCACAGCATGGGGTCTCGGCTGGTGCCAGGGTAATCGGCGGTAAGCGGGAGTGCTTCAGGAGTTCCCCGCGTGAATTTCCAGAGGGTTTCCGCCGTACCACCACGATACCTTTTGGTGCTGCTGGATTGCTTGGAGAGGCGAGTGAAAAAAAGTGTGGTGCCATCGGCGGTCCAGCTGGCATCGCTGGCCTGATGGAGCGGGATCCGCTCGATTTCCCGCGTCTGGGGGTGGACCAGGACGAGTTGGGTATTGGGCAGGGTTGCGTAATGCTGAGTGGAGTAAACGACGCGACCATCGGGGGTCCATCCCACGACGCGAGACGGCTCACCGTCGTACGTCAGGCGGCGTGGTCGACCGCCTGCCAAGGGCATGCAGTAGACTTCGCGGGGCCCTTCGTAGCCGGCCGAGAAGGCGACTTGTGTGCCGTCAGGAGAGATCGCCGGCCTGGTTTCCTGAGCGATATGGGTCGTTAATCGTGTTGCCGCCCCTCCTGCAGTGGAGACTTTCCACAGGTCGCCTTCTGCAGTGAAGATAATGGTTTCATGATAGATAGAGGGGAAACGGAAGTAACCGCGCTGGGGCGGTTCCTGGGCTACCGCCAGCGTAGCAACGAAACAGGTTGTGATCGTGACAATAAGCAAGCCGCAACGCATGTGTCCCTCACAGGAAATGGGGTGTTGTTCGGGGTGTTTGTGTAATCGATCAACAACGCGACAGGGGGAACGACGGCAGTTATTGCAAGGTGCGTGCGACGCGAAATCCCCAGTTGCCCGCTTCGAATTTCATAGGAAACGTCCACCGACTCGTAGAGCGGCATGCCGTGCCCGGTTGGACAAAACCGCCACCTGGCAAGATGCGTTTGGTGTCGTTGTCATTTCGTAATTTCCGGGATCGACGTCCGTCACTATGGATTCTGCAGAAAAAGGCTGAGGCGCGGTGGTTGTCCATGCCATGGCATTTCCCAGGATGTCGAACAAGCCGAAGTCGTTGGGCAGTCCTTGCCCACACCACGAAGTGCTTTGTCCTGGAAGTTCCGGGTGCAGCTGTCGGGATGCGAGCCCCTTTTATCGATGAGCAAGCCAGTGGTTATCGATGAGCAAGCCAGTGGTAGTCCTGCCAGGAACAGGTGGAAGTGACTGTCGGCTTCATGTTTTCAATCGTTCACCATCGTAACAAGCAAGATCTGGTAGATGAGTATCCAGAACGGGAGAATCTGGAAAGGTGCCACGCTGAACGCGGCCAGATCGCGAGCCAGCGGGCGGCTCGACAGTATAGTCTGGGCTGATATGTGATGTGGAGCAGGCGGGCAAGTTGTTAGAATACCCTTTTGCCAGTGCGGCTGCCTGGTGTCGTGTCCCTGTGAGGAGACTTTTGTGATGCATGATGTGAAATTAGACCGCAGAGGCTGGCTGATTGGGTCGTCCTCGCTGCTCTGTCTCTCCACGGTGTCATCTGGTTCTGTCGATGTGGCGCAGCCACGTACCGCGCAAGGGATTGACTGGTACGATCCACAGCAGTGGGGTGTGGAAGGCAGAGGCTGGCAGCAGACGGCCCGTTATTACGATCGGCTTCCGAGTCGCGCAGAGGATTCGGTGCGCGGCGCGGTCTGGGATCTGAGTCGGCATTCTGCAGGCATGACGGTGCGTTTTCAAACTGCCGCGACGGACATTCATGTACGGTACAGGTTACTGTTGTCTCGGTTGGCCATGCCGCATATGCCGGCTACCGGAGTAAGCGGGGTTGACCTTTATGTCCGCGATGAAGCGGGTGTGGACCGTTGGCTGACGGTATCGATGCCGCAAGCACAAAAGGTGCAAAGCAAGCTAGTGGGAGGCGTGGATCCGACTGCCGGTGGTGCAAAGCGATTGTTCACACTCTATTTGCCACTCTACAACGGCGTTGAGGAGTTAGAGATTGGCGTGCCGACTGGCGCGGGTTTCTCGCCGGAGCCACCCCGCTCTGAAAAGCCGCTGGTGTTTTATGGCACCTCGATCATGCATGGTGCGTGTGCGTCACGCCCTGGTATGTCGATTACCGGAATTCTGGGACGACGGTTGAATCGACCGGTCATCAATCTGGGATTTTCCGGAAACGGGCGGATGGAGAAGGAGGTGGGGGATTGCCTGGCCGAGCTCGACGCCGCGGTTTACGTTGTCGATTGTTTGCCAAACATGCAGGCCGCCGAGGTCCGCCAGCGAGCTGTACCGCTCGTCGAACAACTGCGCCGCGCCCGACCCGAGACTCCTATTCTGCTTGTCGAGGATCGTACCTACGGATATGCACATTTGCGTAAAGCGTCGCGTCAGCGGCAGCGGGAGAGTCGCTTGGCGCTCCGCGAGGCATTGGGCCGTCTGACAGCCGCGGGGCTTTCCAGACTCTACTACCTGTCAGGGGCCGGCTTGCTTGGTAGCGACGGTGAAGCAACCACAGATGGATCCCATCCCAATGATCTGGGCATGGTTCGTTATGCGGATGCCTATGAGCCGATCTTACGTGAGATTCTCGAGGGGACGGCTTGAGTGTGCACGTCGACTGCAGTCGACAATCGCAGGAGAATGAGTGATGCCAGGCGCGATGTATCAGGCCGGACAGATGAGCGCGATCAGGGCGTTGCGCGTGGCTCAGGTTGTGGCAGCTTGCGTCATTCAGTTGGGGGCGGCCGTCGATGGTGCTGAGTACTGGGTTGCGGTAGATGGAGATGACCGTCAAAGTGGCCGCTCTCGGGAGGAGGCCTGGGCGTCGCCTTCTCGTGGGCAGCCGACACGACTGAGTGCCGGGTATCGATCCGGGGAAACCGCTTTGCAGGTGGCTTCCACGGATGGGTTCCTTGACGCGGGGGTAGTGATTGTCAATGGTCAGCAGCGCGCGTACGAACGGGTGACTGATGACACGATTCAACTCACACAGCCGTTTGATTTTGACGTGCCCGTCAACACAACTGTCTGGGACGGTACGATCCTGGACGGTCGGTCTTTTGCTCCGGGCGATGTGATTAACCTGGCTGCAGGTGTCTTTGTCGATCGATCGCTGCGCGTCGAACAGCCCGGTCAGCCCGGGCAACCAGTCACCTATCGTTGTCTTGCTGGACAAGATGCGGTGCTGGTGCCAGCGCGGTTCAACCAGCCAGGTATTCGAGTCGGGGTTTCGGGCGGTGGGCGCACCGCACATATCGTCTTGATCGGACTGACGGTGCGCAATCAGAGAGAGGGGAATCACGGTGCGCCTGGAATCGACCTCGTGCACGTCGGTGATGTGCAAGTGCGGGATTGTGACGTTGCCACGTCTGGTCGTGACATCAACGGTGATAATCATGCCATTCGCATGGTCGACGCCGAACGTGTGCGGGTTGTGGGGTGTCGTCTGCGCAGTCAGTACGCTACTGGACTGATGGCCTGGGGAACACGCGATGTCCACATCCAACACACACTCGTTTATGAGTCGTTTCAAGGGATCGTGGCGGGGGGAGGGCGTTACCGGAGCGATTTGGCGATCCGTAACTGCACCGTTTATGGCACCAATCAACATGGTGGAATCAAGTCGGAATCCCCGAGTCGGGTCACCGTTTACAATTCGCTGATTGTACAGATGCCCTCGTTGCAGGAGGGGGCACTCGCCGGCAGTGGCTCTGGAGACCATAACTGGTTGTGGCACACGGCATGTCGCTATGGGGGAAGTTGGAATGCGAATCGATCGGCTGGCGCGGGTCCACACGACCGCTATGAGGATCCTCGATTTCTTTCCTTGGATCCACGTAGTCCAGTGTTCCTGCGGTTTGCCGCCGATGATCCCGCTGCGTCCGCGGGTACGGAGGGATCGTACGTTGGTGCTTATGCACCCGTGGAGCGACCGCGGGCACTGACCGCGTCGCGTATCAATGTGATTGATTTCGGTGCCCGTGGTGACGGTCTTCACGATGATACCGCGGCCATTCTGCAGGCGTTGGCAGTGGTTAAACCGGGGGGGACGTTGTTTTTTCCACCGACCGGCCAACACTATCTGATCAGCCAGACCATTGCATTGAACCGGAGTGACGTACGCGTTTTGGGGCGAGGAGCCACGTTGAAACTGCAGCCGGCTACCGGGAGGATCCACCTGCTGGCCATCGGTGGTGCCGGGCCCGCGCGGTCGATTGTCGAGAATGTGGTGATTGAAGGGTTGACACTGGATGCCAATTACCACTCCCAGCCGCAGCAACCCAACGGGGGCATTCCACGTGGGATCTGGGTGGAAAATGCACACCGTATTCGGATTCAGGATGTGACGATCCGGGATGCTTATTGCGGCTTGAGTTTTGCCACACATACACGGAATGTCGAGGCGATCAACGTGACAGTCACGGATTGGGATCATGACGCCTTTGGTGCTTCCGGTTGGGGCGGCAACGGTAGTTGTACTGATGTGCGTTTTCTGCGCTGCCGGGCGATGAATACCAGTCGTTGTGTGAAGGCCTGGGAGATTGAAGAAGGCGCACAACGCGTTGAGCTGGAGGATTGTCTGATCGAGAATATCGGTGGGACTGGGACAGGGTTCTACGTGAGGCACCATGAGTACCGGTGTCCGCTGCTAGTCGATGAAGTTCGTTTTTCGCGCTGTATCGTGCGAAATATTAGTGGTGCGGGGTTTTTGATTGCGACGGTGCCGGGGGACGTGTTACGTCCGCAGATCCGTACTCGCAACGTGCGGCTGCTGGAATGCGTGTCGGATGCGCCTGTGACTATTGCCTACGGCGTCGAAGGAGTTTTGCTGCAGGACTGCCGGTTTACTGCGGCAACGGGAATCGGTTGCGAAGGCCGCGACGCCAATCCTGCCAGTCGCGGTCCGAAATGGCCCGTACGATCGTTGACGATCCAAGGTGGAACGTTCGGTAAACTAATGGTCAATATGGAAATGGGAAACGCGTCTGGACGGCTCGACGACAAGCGGTATCAGAATTATCTGCCGCAGGTGACGCTGCGTGGCTTACCGGTGGGTACGCCGATTGAGATCAAGGGAGCGGCGGTACGCGTGGTGCGGGAGTAACAGGTGTGCCTGGTGGCAGCGGTAGTAACTCGTTGGCTGGAGTATTTAATTGTGACAGCAAAGGTATCGAGCATGGTGAATACAACAATCGATTGGGACCGTCGCACGCTACTACGCCGCAGTGTCGGCTATGCGGGCGGGGTCTACCTGCTGGCAAGGGAGACGTCTTGGGACCAGGCGGGAGCTTTGTGGGCTGCAGATGATGCGACCCCCCAGCTGCGTTTAGGATTGGTCACCGACTTGCACTACGCAGATAAGGCTCCCGCCGGAACCCGGCATTATCGTGAGACCATCGATAAATTGGCCGAGGCGGCAGGCAAGTTCGCCCTCGCGAAACCGAAATTCGTGGTTGAGCTGGGGGATCTGATTGATGCCGCAGACTCGGTGTCAGTCGAACAAGGGTATCTGAAACGTATCCAGCGTGAGTTTTCGCAGATCGCCTGTCCGCAGCATTGTGTGCTCGGCAACCACTGCGTGGACACACTTACCAAACGTGAATTCCTCGACGGCGTGTCGCAGCCCAAATCGTTTTATGGGTTCGATGCAGGAGGCTATCACTTTGTGGTGCTGGACGCCTGCTTTCGGAGCGACGGTCGCCCATACCAGCGCAAGAACTTTGACTGGACGGACCCCAACCTGCCCGCGCATGAAGTCGAATGGCTAAAAGCAGATTTGGCGGCCACGGATAAGAAGACGGTTGTCTTCGTGCACCAACGCCTTGATCCGGCGGGAACTTACTCTGTCAGGAACGCCGCGGAGGTCCGTCGGGTTCTGGAGGAATCAGACAAGGTACTGGCCGTCTTTCAGGGACACAGCCACGAAAATCATCACGCGCTGGTCAATGGGATTCACTACTGTACGCTGGTCGGTATGGTCGAAGGGACTGGCAAAGAAAATAACGGCTATGCCATTTTGGACCTGTTGCCGGGCGGCGTGTTGCGATTGTCGGGGTATCGAAACCAACGTGGCTATCAGTGGAATGCAAAATGAAATCGCGCGATAGACAACTTGAAGATGAAGGGTTCTACCGGAAATGCCTGCCGTGTTTCGTGGGTATTCCCCGATCGTTCTTCATTGGCTGTCTGTTGCAGTGGGGGGTGATTGCCGGTCCGTTTTTCCCACTCCTAGGGGCAGAGCCGCGTCCCCGGTTGAATCAAATTCAGGTCATCGGCACGCACAATAGTTACCATCTGGAGCCGTCTACAGCCGTCGTGCAGGCGATCACCACGGTATACCCGGGCGCGAAGACCGAATTGGCGTACCGCCATCGGCCGTTGACCGAACAGTTCGATCAGCTCGGCATCCGTCAGGTCGAGTTGGATCTTTTTGCCGATCCGCACGGGGGGCACTTTGCCTGGCCCCTCGGAGCACGTCTCGATGGTTTGTCTCGACGGGAGTTTGATCCGCAAGGAATCTGGCAGCGACCAGGCTACAAAATTATGCACGTCCAGGATGTTGACTATCGCACGACGGTGCCGACGTTTCGGGCAGCGCTGCGCGAAATCAATCGCTGGTCGCTCGCGCATCCGCGCCATGTGCCGATCATGGTACTGTTGGAGCTCAAGGAACGTGCGATCGTCGGTTTGACCCGCCCAGTGGCTTTGACGCGGGAGCGTCTGCAGGAGCTGGAAGCGGAGATCCGCGACGTGCTGGCGCTGAAACGTATCCTGCGCCCGGATGATGTGCGGGGCACGGCGACCTGTCTGCGCGACGCAGTAACCGAATCAGGCTGGCCGCCCCTGGACGAGGTGGCGGGACGTGTTTTGTTTGCGCTGGACAATGAAGGTCAGATTCGTGACCGGTATCTGGAACTGCATCCGGGTTTGCGTAACGGCTTGTTGTTTGCCAGTGTCCCGGAAAGCCATCCTGCAGCGGCCTGGATGAAGGTTAACGATCCCGTCAACGCGCAACAGAGAATTCAGCGACTGGTCAAAGCTGGTTTTATCGTGCGCACGCGGGCCGATGCAGACACGCAGCAGGCGCGGCGCTCGGATGTGCGCCGTCGTGACCTGGCGTTGTCCAGCGGGGCGCAATTTGTGAGTACCGATTATCCGGAATCCGATCCGCGGTTGTCCGACTATCGTGTCCAATTGCCAGGCGGCATTGTCGCCCGCGCCAATCCAGTCAGCGGTGCCCGTTTACGGGCGGGAGAGTGGGAAGTCGGAGTGCGCTCCTCACCGTAGAGTTGTCGTTCGCAGAGTTGCCGGCCATCCACGTAGCGTGCTGCTGCGCAGAACGCCGTGAGGATCGCTTCCTGCAGGCTGATGCAAGTCGGTGATGTCGTGTTAACGATCTGACAGGCGGATGGTGCGAAAGACGACGTAGGCGACCCCACCAGGTGGATCCGGCCGGGTGTCGAGCCGCACGACCTGTTTGCTCACGGGCGACTCAAAAGAGAGGGAGAGAGTTTTTCCGGCGGAGAGTTCTGTAAACGGAATCGACAATCGCTGGGAACCACTGGTGACGGTGAGCGTACCCGTGCCAGCGAACCCGAGGACTTCCAGCTGCAGCACCATGGCCTTGGCCGGTGGGGATTCCAGTTGGACCGTGACGGCACCATAATCTTTGTCAGCGCGGTTGCGGCCGAAGAAGTTGGGTTGGTGACGCGGTTGATAGGTTGCCTCATCCGGCTGGCGGTCGATGGCCTCAAGACGGATGGTACCTTGGCGGCCGCGGAGGATATCCATCCGCGCGTGGTCGAGGTACTCGAGTGGATCGAGGCCACTGGCAGTCCATTGCTGGTACCAGAGGTCGGACTGGTTGGTGACTGCCCACTCGCGGACCTGTGGGTTGGTGCGTAGCGTCTCAATGTCGATCAGGTTGTCCAGCGCGTCATCAGGTTTGCGAAAACAGGTCCCCCAGGTGACGTCGAACAGTCGCCAGCGTTTGGCGTAGTAGACTTCAACACAGATGTGGCTGTGGTTCTTTTCGGGGCGGGTGCCACGAAAATAGAACTCGACCGGACGTGCGCGGAGTCCGATCCGCTGCGCGATTTCCAGAAAGGCGGCCACGTGATTGCCGCAGATGCCGGCATTCCATTTCAAGCTTTCTTCAACATTGGTCGGTAGCGGTTCTTTGGCCGCGGCCCGTATCGCATAGTTCAGAGAACTTAACCGCGATTGCACAAAGTTCGCCGTGGCGAGGCTGCGAAAGAAGTCGGCGGAGATCAAGCGGCGTCCCTTGGCCAGATGGGCTGCCTGTTGCCGGATTTGTGCCACGGCGCGGTCGGTATGGGGTGTCTCGGTCGGTTCGGCCGCCGGGCAGGCCAGGGCGGGGATCAAACCAGCGAGAACTGGGAGGGACCAAGCGGTGACCAGACGGGAAAGTAGTGGTGTCATCAGGGGAACTCTGAAATGGTTTTCAGATAGGGTATCATGCGGCGTGAGCGGAGCCATGTGGTACGACGTGAGCATCTCAACAGAATAGCGGGAATTATTGATGGACCCAATCGATCGAAGGTGTTTCACGACGCGGCGTGATTTTCTGGCAGCCGCAGCGACCAGCGGAGCGTGTCTGGCAACTGCACGTGGCGCGGCGACTGAGCAGCCCTCCAGGAAGGCGCAGATTTGCCTCACGCTGGATCTGGAGATGAGTCGCCACTACCCACAACGCGGCATGATGGAGTGGGATTTCCAGAAAGGAAATCTGAATGACGCCACCAAGCAGTACTCGGTCAAAGCAGGGCAACTGGTGCGTGAACGTGGGGGAATTATCCACTATTTTTGTGTGGGGCGCGTGCTTGAGCAGGCAAGTGTGGCCTGGTTGAAGCAGCTTGCCGAAACAGGGCATCCGATCGGCAACCACACTTATGACCATGTCAACGTGAAAGCGACGACGGTGCCGGCGGTCCAGTTTCGTTTCCAGCGCGCTCCCTGGCTGGCGGGTGGGCGGAAGCCGGCGCAGTTGATCCGCGACAACATTCGGCTGGCCGACACGGCGCTGTCGATGCGAGCTGGGATCAAGAGCAGTGGGTTCCGCACCCCGGGGGGATTTCACTCGGCCCTGAATGACCGTCCCGATGTTCAGAAGATGCTGCAGGAGCTCGGATTTACTTGGGTCAGCTCCGGTTATCCGCGTCACCATGCGGTGAAACCGTTCGAGAAACCGTCACGCGAAGTGCTGGATTCGATTGTCGCTGCGCAAACGCAAGGCCAACCTTATATCTACCCGGGCGGCCTGGTTGAAATTCCCATGAGTCCGATCAGTGATGTCAATGCGTTTCGCAATGGCCGTTGGAAACTGGACTGGTTTCTGGAAGCGATTCGCAGGTCGGTCGAGTGGGCGATCGAACACCGGGCGGTCTATGATTTTCTGGCCCATCCCTCCTGCCTGGGAATCGAGGATCCTGCCCTGGAGACGATGCAGATGATCTGTGACCTGGTCAAACAAAACGCAGATCGGGCGGAAATTGTCAGTCTCGATGCGGTCGCCAAACGTGTACTGGCGGAAAAACAGGACTAGGCACCGTCGTCAAGCACAGTCAGAAACAGGGGTGATGGACACATGCTGGTCGGTTATGTCAGTGACGAAGATTATGTGGCGATTCCTGACTGCCAGGTTTTGATCGAGCAAGAGGGCACGGTCTGTGATGTCCGTTCCAGTGCGAACGGGGCGGTCTACGCGGATGTGAAAGCGGGCTTGTGCCGAATCACACTGGCCGCTGCGGGCCACAGTTCCAAAACCGTGGATCTCACAGTGGGAGAGTCACCGGTTCAGTTCCGCCTGCCCACTGACCAGATGTACGGCATGATGTGGCCCAAGTGGAGCCGCAGTGGTGAGATCTCCGAGTATTGCGTGCACAGCACCGCAGCCTTCCGGCTCGATCTGTGGCGTTACGGCTGGGAGAAGGAGTGGGTCCGAAGCTACGGCTGGTGTGATGAGCATGGGCCACGCGCCATGACACAGATCCTTCCGGACGGTGACTTCACGCAGACGGGCGTCCAGTGGAATCGCACGGGCTACACCCTGGAGTTCCAGAAACACGGATTGGTCGCACCCGACCGCGGCGGACTCTACTTTTTGCACGCCCAGCAGAAGGGTGGACCTGGCTGTGTGTTTCCCTGGATTGTCTCACCACCGGAGCCCAGAGAGCAGATCGCAGTCCTCGCTTCGACGTTGACCTGGAACGCGTACAACCGATTTGGTGGGCGCAGTAACTACTTCAACCAGGACGGACTCCCCGAGATCCCTGTGGTCAATGCCCGTCAGGACCTGGGTCGCTACCTACAGCCGGATGAATGGCCGTTTGGTGAACATGGTGCTCCTCTTTCCTTTCAACGTCCTGAACCGGATTGCCAGGTGCCGCTCGGGGATCAGATCACCGACCCGATCGCAGGCCGCATGGGATCGGCGCTGGCACCAGGTGAGTGGCGGTTGCTCGGGTGGCTGGAACGAGAGGGGTTTGCCTGCGACCTCTACTCGGAGACGGAGTTGCACTTTGACCGCATCGATCTGGACCGCTATCGTGTGCTCGTCTTGAACAATCATCCCGAATACTGGACGGCGTCGATGTACCATCGCGTCAAGGAATGGGTGTACCAGCGAGGGGGCAAGTTGGTTTACCCGGGAGGATGCGGATTGTACGCCGAAGCGGAGCTGCCGGATGAAGCGACGATGCTTTGTCGCCAGGAGGGTGCCTTCGATCAGCGCGGCGAATCGGAAGCGAACTTGTTGGGAGTCGCTTACTCGCATGGCGGTTTTCAAACCGGTGCCCCCTACCGGGTCCTGGAGGGAGATCACTGGGTGTTTGCCGGCACAGGGCTCTCCACGGGCGATCTCTTTGGCCACGAGAGTCTGCACGAACGTTGTCCGGGTGGTGCTTCAGCACACGAATTGGACAAGATCAGTCCGCATTCCCCTCCCGGCATCTGCCAGCTGGCCAAGGGGGAGAACCCGGAGCAGAGTGGCGCGGAGATGGCCTGTTTTGAAACGCCCAGTGGTGGCGCCGTGTTCGCCGCGGGGTCGATGTGCTGGACACTTGCGCTGCCGATCGACGAGGGAGTTTCGGCGGTGACGCGCAACGTGCTGGAGAGGTATCTCAGTTAACTGACGGAATGCGAGTCGGTGTTGAGCCGAGGAGATCCGATGACTGACGCAGGGAACCAGGGAAGCGTTGTGACGCATCTTGAGGGGCAGTCGATATCGGACGGCCGCCCAACTCGCGTGCGTTGGATCGTCTTGGCCCTGGTGTCCTTCGCCTCGGCAAGCGCGTATTTGACACGCTATTGCATCTCCGCAGCCAACACGACAATTCAACGGGACCTGGAATTTGACGACGAGCAGATGGGAGCGATCATGAGCGCTTTTGCTCTTGGCTATCTGTTTTGCCAGGTTCCCGGCGGCTGGTTGGGAAACCGTTTTGGAACACGCCTGGCGTTTGCCGGTATCAGTTTGTTTTGGTCACTGTGCAATGTCTGGTCAGGTATCGTCTCGGCGTTCTACAACTTGTGGGCGTCTCGGTTCGCCCTGGGTGTGTTCCAGGCAGGTCTCACGCCCCTTTCCGGAAAAATTTTGCAGGACTGGATTCCGCTGCATCACCGCGGCAAGAGTAGTTCCTGGATCGGTGCGAGCATGTCACTGGGAGGCGCTTTTACGCTCTGGTTTACCGGCTGGTTACTGGACCGTGAGTACGGTTGGCGGGTGATTTTCAACGGCTATTCCGTGGTTGGCATCCTCTGGGCAGTTGGGTTTTACTGGTTTTTTCGGACGTTTCCACAGGAACATCCTGGTGTCAATGCGGCCGAAATGACACTGATTGAGGCATCTGATGGAGCAGCGTTCACTTCGACCGACCAGGATTCGGCGACCCATTCGGCAAACAAACGAGGTGCGGACTCTTCCGGCGGAGGCGCTGTGTTCTGGAATATGCTCAGTAGTACTTCCATGTGGGCGCTGAGTATTCAGTCCTTTTTCCGGGCCGCGGGGTATGCATTTTTTGTGACCTGGTTTTTTGCCTTCCTGGAATACGCCTATGGCATCGGAAAATTGGAAGCCGGCTTCTACAACAGCCTGCCATTGATCGCGGTGGTCGTGGGCAGTCTTGCTGGCGGCTTGATCGTTGATTTCTTGTGGCGATCCACAAACAGCAAGTGGATCAGTCGCAGCGGCACGGCCAGCGCCGCGCTGTTTGTTTGCGCGTTCTTCACATTCGCATCGACGTGGACTGCAGAGGCGTGGCAACTGGCGATGGTCATCGCGATCGGTGCGTTTTTCTCCGGCATCGGCAGTCCGGCTGCCTGGGCGGCGACGATCGATATGGGAAGACGCCACACGGCAATTGTCATGGGGACCATGAACATGGCCGGCTGTCTTGCTGGTGTGGTGCTACCGATTGTCCTGGGAAACTGGTTCGGTGAAATTCGTCAGTCTGGTAGTAGTTGGGACCCTGTGATCTACCTGCACGTGGTTTTTTATGTATGTGGCGCGGTCAGCTGGTTATTTGTCGATCCGAATGTGTCATTGGATACGGAGACCGTATGAGATGTCGCAGTGTGGAAGCCACTTTGTGGCAGAGTAGCCGTCGCGCCGACAAAAGGTCGTGTTGAGATAGAAGTGTTATTAACGACAAAGACACAGACAAGGAGTGCGAAGAAAACTGATGCTGTTTGATACACATACGAACTTGATGTGGTATCCCGACCACCTGTCGGACGAGTTTGTCGAATTCGCCTGGGAGGCCAAGCGGGCCAAGAT
>MDTE01110991.1_pt1 | contig 14978 bp, 13 predicted proteins | sample 811231 | NCBI WGS metagenome assembly MDTE01 (sample SAMN05326651, study PRJNA326480) | marine metagenome | isolation source: seawater | place: Indian Ocean: Red Sea | collected 2010 | reverse complement strand
GTAGGCTTTTCAATTAATAAGATCCTAAATGCGTTGGATATTCTTAAAAATCAGTCTCGTGGCTCTAAAAGGAACATAAAAATTGTCAAAGACTACGATGTTGATAATGTATCGGAAAAAATTGTGAGAATTTTATTAGGAAATATTGATTTAGTTAATCAAAATGTTTGGCACAAAGAAATTTAGAATTATAAATTTTTAAAATATGATGCATAATACCGTTAAATAAAACACATATAAAATGCTTCAAAACAATGCAACAAAATGAATTAAAAGAAATTGCTTTGAACTGCTCTAACAAGATTGAGCAAGCAGCTGAAAATAAAGAATATTTTGATTTCCCCTTTCAACATATTGTTATAGATAATTTCTTGGACAATGTGCTAGTAAGTCAAGTTGATAAAAACTTTCCTGGAATGGATGATAGTCAATGGCAGCATTTAAATGATAAGGGAATCGAAATCAAATCAAGAACTAATTGGAGCTCCGAATTTGACATACCCAATGGAATTATTGATGCAATAAGAATATTTAACTCCGCACCAATTTTAAAAGCGATTGGAAAAAGATTAGATATACCGAAACTCATACCTGATCCATATTTTACTGGGGGAGGTTTAAATGTTACACCTAAAGATGGACTTTTAGATATTCATGTTGATGGAAATTATCATGATGCTACAGGTCTAAATAGAAGAGTAAACCTTTTACTATATCTTAATAAAGGTTGGAAGCCTGAGTGGGGAGGCGAATTTGGGATATATGAAAAAAATGGTGAAGTTCTTCATAAAGCAATACCGCCAATATTTAATAGGTGCGTGATATTTGATACACATGATAAAAGTTATCATGGACTCCCAAATCCACTAAAATTTCCCAAAGGTGAATTAAGAAGATCAATAATTCTTTATTACTATACTTTAGCCCCAAGACCAAATTCTGATACTGTTGTAAAGGAACCACACAGTGCGCTTTGGAAATCTAAAGATTTTACTGACAAAAAAGGTAATAAAAAGAGAGACTTTACCTAATTTTTTGTAAATAAAAAAATATGAACCTAGCTGTTTTTACTGAATTTTTTGAAAATGACAGAAATTCTGCCGGACAACATATGACAGATTTGGTAAGAGAACTAAGTAGCAAGTTTGATCAGGTTGATGTCTACTCTATTTATGATCACAAAAAAATATTCAAGACGAAGGCTTGGCCATCGAATGTTAAAATATATAATCTTGGTTTAGATATTAATGCAAAGTCTAATTCTTATATTATTAGATTTTTTATTGAATTATCGATAAGTTTTAGGGCTTTATTTAAGATTATTTCTATCAGGAAGTTATTTTTTTACGATGCCATAATTTGGTATTCACCAACTATTTTTTGGGGCCCAATTGTTTTTATTTTAAGTCTTTTTAAGAAATCAAAGAAATACTTAATTCTTAGAGACATCTTTCCACAATGGGCACTAGATCTTGGAATTATTAATAAATATAGTATTCAAAATATTGTTTTAAATTTTTTCGAAAAGCTGCAATATAAAATTGCAGATACAATAGCAATTCAAACTGAGGGTAATAAACAATATTTTGATAACTTGAGTTATGCAAAAGGAAAATTGGTTTTATTACGAAATTGGTATGATGTAAGTAAGGAAATATGTGAATTACCAATAGAGCTCACTGCGAAAATACCTTCGAACAAAAAACTTTTAACATATGTAGGCAATTTAGGTATTGCCCAAGACCAAACTGTTTTAATAGGATTAATTAAAGAAATGAAAATATTAGATAATTTTCATTTTTTGCTTATTGGCCAAAAAAACATAGATAGAGAAAATATCTATGGAGCTAAGAAAAAACATAATCTAGAAAATCTAACAATTCTTGATTCAATTGATCAAAAATATGTAAATTCAATATGTACAATGTCTTATGTTGGTATTTTTACGCTAGATAAAAGGCATACAACACACAACATTCCTGGGAAATTTCTTCAATACCTTAGCTGTGGTCTTCCAGTTTTTGGTATTTGTGGCGATGGGGACATAGTCGATATAATCTCAAAGAATGGTTTTGGAAAAACTTATTTGGGCAATAATCCTAAAGATGCACAAAGCTCTTTGAAAAAACTCATTAATGAAATAGAAAATAATTATATTGAATCAAAGCATTTAAAGAATTATGTTAAAGATAACTTATCTTCAGAACAGGCGGCAAATAAAATATATGATAATTTAGTTGGAAAATGAAAAAATCAATAAATCCTTTAAATCAGCAATCTTATGATATTCCTGAAATCATTGATGATTCAGATGGAATCAAAGATTTCTTATCTAAAAATGTTGGTAAAAAAGTCGTTGTTATTCAAGGTTTAGGTTTCGTTGGTGCAGTTATGTCCTTAGTTTGTGCTAATTCACAGCAGGAAGATTATGCTGTTATAGGTATAGATTTACCAAATGTGGATTCATTTTGGAAAATTAAGTCAATCAATGATGGTTTGTTCCCTCTTGTAGCAGAAGATCCAAAAATTGATGAATTTTTTTATAATGCGAAGAAAAAAGAAAACTTTTATGCGACATATGATCCAATATGTTTTGAATATGCAGATGTAATAATTGTTGATATAAATTTAGATGTACAAAAAGAAAGTCTAGAGAATTATGAACTTAATAATTTTGATGTTGATTTAAGTGGTTTCAAGAGAGCAATTATCTCAATAGGAGAGCATGCAAACGAGAATGCGCTTCTAATAGTTGAGACAACAGTTCCACCTGGAACTTGCGAACAGATAATCAAACCTATTATTCAAGAAGAATTTGAAAAAAGACATTTATTATTTCAAGATTTTGGAATTGGGCATTCATACGAAAGAGTTATGCCAGGGCCACAGTATGTCGATTCAATAAAATCTTTTCCAAGAGTTTATTCTGGAATAAATGAAGAAAGTGCAAATAGGACTGAGGATTTTCTAAGAACAATTATAGATACTAGTAAATGTGATTTGACGAGGCTCGAGCATACTAATGCGACTGAAATTGCCAAAGTCCTTGAAAATTCATTTAGGGCAATGAACATTGCATTTGCAGTTGAATGGTCAAGATTTGCGGAAGAGGCAGGCGTTGATTTGTATGAGATTGTGAATGCAATAAGAGTAAGAAAAACTCACTCAAATTTGATGTTCCCAGGGATAGGTGTTGGTGGATATTGTCTCACCAAAGACCCTCTTTTAGCGAGTTGGTCAAGAAAAAATTTATTTGGATCTCAGTCAGGACTTGATATGAGCATCGAAAGTGTCTCAATTAATGACAGGATGCCCAGATATGCTCATCAGAGGTTGCTGGAAGTATTTGGAGACGTAAAAAATAAAAATATCTTAATGTTAGGTATTTCCTATAGAGGCGATGTTGGAGATACAAGATATTCGCCTGTGGAGCCATTATATATATTATTAAAGGATGGCGGATCAAATATTAAGCTTCATGATCCATATATTACATTTTGGGAGGAGCAAAATTGTAAAGTAGAAAATGATTTTGATAGTTTGATAAAAAATAATTATGATTTAATAATTGTTTCAACAGGACACTCCTTCTACTCTAATGATGAAACATTTTCAAAGATCATGAACCTAGATCCTCTTCAAATATATGATACGATTGGCCTTTTCGATAAGGAACAAATTAAAGAACTCGTCGGTAAACACAATCTTTCTGTTTTAGGAAGAGGGGACATTTAATAATACAAATGAAAAAAGTACTAGTTTTAGGCGGAGCTGGATTTATTGGAAGAAATATTGTTGAAAAACTTCTAATTAGAGGAGACTGTAAAGTTACAGCAGCAGACATCAAAGAGGGATCAAATTGGAAAATATTAAAAAATAATTCTGACGTATCAGAGAGATTTAATTATGTAAAAGAGGATTTTACTAAGATAAGTGCTTTTGATAATTTAACTGGAAATTTTGATGAGGTTTATATGTTGGCAGCTCTAGTTGGAGTTAATAGAACCCTACAATTCCCTGATGAGGTTATAAGAGTTAATACATTATTAACTATGAACACCATAGATTGGATTTCTAGAAATCCAATCAAAAAATTGTTGTTTTCCTCCTCAAGTGAAAACTATGCAGGGACATCTGATTTATTTAATATTGAAATACCTACATCAGAGGATGTTCCTCTGTGTATTGAAGATGTAAAGCATCCTAGATGGACTTATGCTATGACAAAAATGCATGGGGAATCAGCCTTTATTCACTCGGCTTCGAGAAATAATTATGATTGTGTGATTGTAAGGTACCAAAATATAATTGGACCTGAAATGGGTTTTGGGCATGCCATTCCGCACATAGTCCAACGATTTTATGACAGAGAAGATTCTCCATTTAAAATATATGGACATGATCAAACGAGGTCTTTTTGTTATATCGATGATGCTGTTGATGGAACAATTGGTGCAATGGAAAGTGAGAACTCATCGAATGAAATTTATCATATTGGAAATCAGGAAGAAATTAATATGGAAGAGTTGACCACCTATATTGGGGAATTGATGGATTATTCGGGAAAATATGAAGCCTCAGTAACTTATCCGGGCTCAGTTTCAAGACGTTGCCCAAACATTAAAAAAGCTATAGAAGATTTTGATTATAATCCAAAAATAGATTGGAAATTAGCTGTTAAACTTACCACAGAATGGTACAAAGATTTTTTTGAATCTGGAAAAAGACCTGAAACAGGTGGCTTCATTTCCCCTCAAAATGTAATGAAGAAAATCAAATAAAATGCAAAGAATTCTTGATGTCTTCCTTAGCTTAATTGCTATATTAATTTTGTCGCCAATCTTGTTACCTGTTGCACTTATTCTTAAGTTTACAGGAGAGGGCGAAATTATATATGTTCAAACTCGGTCAGGTTATAAAGGCTCTGAATTTGGTTTATACAAATTTGCCACAATGCTTAAAAATAGTCCAAACATGGGCGCAGGAGAAATTACTTTAAAATCAGATCCAAGAGTTCTTCCATTTGGTAAGTTCCTTAGAAAAACAAAAATAAATGAGATTCCGCAGCTATTTAATATCTTAATTGGTGATATGAGTGTTGTTGGTCCGAGGCCTATGGTCCCAAATACTTATGTAAAATATCCAGATTTTGCTCGTAAAAAAATAGATACTGTTAGGCCTGGCTTAACCGGAATTGGCTCAATCGTTTTCAGAGATGAAGAAAGTTTTTTAAGTAATCGAGATGAGCCGATGAAGTTTTATCAAAACAATATCATCCCATACAAAAGCGATTTAGAGATGTGGTTCATTAAAAATAATTCTATCTGGCTCTATATTAAAGTAATATTTATTACAGCATGGGTTGTTATTTTCCCTAAGAGTGAAATTCATAAAAAAATATTTCTAAGTCTTCCTCAAATGCCCGAAGTTTTAAAAAAAAGATAATATGATTAAATTTATAAATCCAAGTCAGGAAAGTCCTTATAAAATATTTAAAAATAAATATGATGATGCTCTTAATGCTAACCAATCTGTAATTCAAGCTGCCTGCATTTCTTCGTATTCCTCAGTTAATAAGGAGGTAAATGCTAGATTTGTTAATTTAAAGTTTGTAAAGGAAAAAGAGTTTATCTTTTTTTCTAATTATGAGTCTCCAAAAGCTAAAGATTTTTTATCGCATGATCAGATTTCTGCAGTGATCTATTGGAGTAGCACTAACGTTCAAATAAGAATAAAAGCAATAATAAGTAAGACTTCAAGAGAATATAACTTAAAATACTTTTCAGAAAGAGATGAGAAAAAAAATGCACTTGCAATTTCGTCAAATCAATCAAAACCCATCACATCCTTCGATGAGGTTTGTGAAAATTATGATAAATCTCTTAAAAATGATCATTTAAAGGCTTGTCCTGAATATTGGGGCGGGTATTCATATGTACCATATTATTTTGAATTTTGGGAAGGTCGCGAATCAAGACTTAATAAGAGAGAGGTATATGAGTTAAAAAATAATGATTGGGATCATTATTTTTTACAACCATAAAATATTTGCGTAATTCAATAATTAGTATAAAATTCTACCAATTATGTCAGTCAAAATATCTAATTCTAGCTATTCTTATTAATGATTTAATGCCCACTAATTATCTAAAATATTCAATATAGGTATCAGTTATAGCTATTTCAAAAAAAAATAAAGTTCCTATAAACGATCAAATTAAGGCTCATGAGGTTCTTCTTATAGATGCTAATGGAGAAAAGCATGGTTTAATTCCATTGAAGGATGCTTTGCTGGTTGCAAAAGAAGCATCACTTGATTTAGTTCAAGTGTCTCCATCAGAGGCAAATCCAGTTGTTTGCAAGATTTTAGATTATGGCAAGCATTTATTCACAAAGAAAAAAAGTAGTTCTACATCAAAAACAAAAGTTAAAAAAAATACTGTTAAAGAAATCAAATTTAGACCGTCAACTGATCTGGGGGATTACAATATCAAATTAAAGAAAATAAAAAGCTTTATTCTTGGAGGAGATAAGACTAAAATAACGGTCCGTTTTAGAGGTAGAGAGATCTTAAATAGCGATATGGGGCTTAATTTGTTAAATAGACTAAGAGATGAGCTGGAAAATATTTCTCAAGTTGATCAGGAGCCTTCGCTAGAAGGTAGACAATTGCTAATGGTTTTATCTCCTTTGAAAAGAAAAAATTAAATTTTTAAATATTATGGGTTATAAGTTAAAAACACATTCAGGAGCTGCAAAACGTTTTAAGAAGACTTCATCTGCAATTAAAACGAGAAGCGCTAATCGTAATCATATCCTTTCAAAGCAGTCTACTAAGCGAAAAAGGCACAATAGAGGCTTAAATAAGTTAAGTGGAACTGTTCTAAAAATGGCTTCTGCATTAATAAAAAGGTAAAAACTATGCCAAGAGTAACTAAATCACTAACAGCAAAAGCAAAACATAAGAAAATTTTAGGTTCAACAAAAGGCCATTATGGAGCAAGAAGCAGATTATATAAAACTGCAAAACAATCCAATATCAAGGCACTTCAATATGCATTTAGGGATAGGAAAAATAAAAAAAGAAATTTTAGATCTTTATGGATTTCACGTATAAATGCAGGCTCAAGAAATATGGGAATTTCTTATTCAGTTTTGATGAATGGCCTTACAAAAAATGAAATAATTCTTGATAGGAAAATTCTATCAGACTTAGCTGTAAATGATGCTGCAACATTTGAGAAGATCGTTAAAAAAGCAGTAAATTAAATTTGCAATGTCTATTAAAGACAATATAGAACTTCCACTTATTCAAAAAGAGTATGGTTCACTTCATCCTATAAATCAAACTAAGGACTATCTTTTAAAACTGTTGAGTAAAATTGGATTTGAGGAAATTCATGGTCCAGAAATTGAAGCAGAAGAATACAATTTCGACATGCTTAATATCAAAAAGACTCATCCTGCGAGGCAAATGCATGATACTTTTTATGTTGAAAATAAAAAAAATGTTTTAAGAACACACACCTCTCCAGTCCAAATAAGGAGTATGCTCAACTCCAAACCGCCTATGGCATTTATTTCAGCAGGTAAAGTTTACAGAAAAGACGATGATGCAACCCATCTCCCAATGTTCCATCAAGTAGAAGGAATCTATGTTGATGAAAATGTAACCTTTGCCAATTTAAAAGACCTTATTCATCAAATACTTCATGAACTATTTGGAAAGAATGTTGAAATACGATTTAGACCATCTTACTTTCCATTTACAGAACCTTCTGCTGAAGTTGATATATTGTCAGATAATGGAAAGTGGCTAGAAATTCTTGGTTGCGGTGTTGTAAACCCTATTGTCCTAGAAAACTGTGGCCTTGATTCACATAAATATAGTGGTTTAGCTTTTGGTTTGGGTGTTGAAAGAATAGCAATGCTCAAATATGGAGTCGATGATATCAGAGAATTTTATAAATCTAACCTTGATTTCTTAGGCCAATTTAAATGAAATTAATATATCAAGATCTTTTAAATTTTTTGACAGATCAACCATCTAAAGAAGATCTATCAAAAAAACTTTTTCAGTTAGGCCATGAGCATGAAATTGAGGGTGACATATTTAATATGGAAATTACACCAAATAGAGGCGATTGCCTTTCACTTGTTGGACTATCCAGAGACTTAAATATTTTTTATAACTTTAAAGAACCATTTGAGACCTATGATTCAGATATTAAGACGCTTGATCTTAATTTCAAAAATCTTTCAATTGAGTCATGCCCGCAGATTTCTTTTTTAGAAATTGAAATAGATGATGTAACATCATCATACAGGCCTTATTTAGAAGACTATTTTGTAAAACTAGGAAATAAAAAAACTAATTTTTTTACAGATATCTCAAATTACATTTCCTACGAGAGAGGACAGCCAACTCACTGCTTTGATAGAGAATCTATTCGTGAAGATTTAATTTTCAGCAATAGGCCTTGTAATGAAACCTTCAAAACTCTTATTGGTGACAAAATAGACCTTAAAGATAAAAACTGTGTTTTTGCAGATGGTGAAGAAATAATAAGTCTTGCAGGTGTAATGGGTGGAGAATCTACTGCATGTTCAACAAATACAAAAAAAGTCTTAGTTGAATGTGCCTATTTCAATCCAGAAGTAATAATTGGGAAAGCCATAAAATATAATTTGAAATCTGATGCTGCTCACAAGTTTGAAAGAGGCGTAGATATTTCATCGCAAGAAAAAGTTTTGAGAAGATTTATAAGTGTTGTGAAAGATCATGCCTCCATAAAAAGCATCAGTATGAAAAAGTTTATTGGAAGTGATTTTAAAGAAAAATATCTTCCAATTGATGTCAAAAAAATAAACAAAATTTTGGGTATTAAGATTACAGAGGAAAAATATCTCAACTATTTAAATAAGTTGGGCTTTGAGACCAAAAACCAAATAAAAATTCCTTCATACAGACATGATATTTTCTCCCAAAACGATCTATCGGAGGAGATTGCAAGGATAATAGGATATGACAATATTAAGAGTATTCCGCTAAAGCTAAATACTGATTTCAATCTAGAAAAAAATAAGATCTCTAGAATTAAAGATTTTTTTATTAAAAATGGTTTTACCGAAGTAATTAATTTCCCTTTTACAGCAAACGAAGAAAAAAAATCAATTCTTATTGATAATCCATTAGATTCGAACAGAAAAAATTTGAGGACTTCATTAAAAGATTCTTTAATAGAAAACCTTCTCTTCAACGAAAGAAGGCAAAAAGATTCAGTAAAGCTTTTTGAAATTAGCGATATTTATTCAAAGGGAAATAAACTCCTTCAAGAAATGAGATTAGGAGTTATAGCAAGTGGAAGATGTGGACACAACTATAAAGATTTCCAAAAAAAACTTGATTTCGGATACTTAAATGAAATTTTGAACCTTCAGAATGATATTTCAGTGTTTAATATCGAAGAGATATACAGAGAGGACTTAAAAACTAAAAGGAAAGAAAAAATTTTCTTCACTGAGGTTTTGATAAATGATATTCCTGATAAGTTTTATAAAGACATTGAATTAAATGATAATTTAATAAATTTTGTTAAATATCAGCAAGTATCCGATTTCCCCTCAAGTGCTAGAGACTTCTCTTTTTCTATAACAAATCTTGAGCAATATGATAAATTCATTTCTCATATTGAAAATCTAAAAGATGATAATCTTATGGATTCTTTTGTTTTTGACTTTTTCATAAATGAAAAGAATAGTGAAATAAAAGTTGGAATAAGACTAATCTTTCAATCAACAATAAGAACTTTATCTGATGTAGAAATTAATAAAAGCATTCAGAAGCTTTTAAGACCAATTATTGAATTAGAGGGAATATCTATCCCTGGGTTAGATTAATTTAGCAATAACTAAATTAAATTTAACAAATCAAAAGTACTATACTTTTCAAATAAATGTAAAATGTACTAATAACTGAAGCATTATGTACTATATGAATAGCCCTAAAAAATATATCTTCTTAGTTTTTTCTATTATTTCGTTTAATGTTGATGGTCAAAATATCGATAAATCAATTTTATCTCAACTTAGTCCAGAACAAATTGCAATGGCAAAAGATACATATATTGAAAGAAATTCCTCAGACATGACATCTGAAGAACTGTCTGTTATTTCTGAATCTCTTGTCAGCAAGCAATCTAGCGGCGATGCAAATAAGATTGCTGGCAAAAAATATGGGTATGATTTTTTCTCGTCAATGCCAACATCTCTTTCGGCTGTTGGAGATTTACCTTTACCTAATGATTATAAAATATCACTGAGAGATCAATTTACAATCATCTTATCGGGTTCAAAGGATGCTATTTTTAACCTAAATGTAAAATTGGATGGAACAATCCTTTTTCCTGAACTTGGCTCTATTTCAGTTGTTGGCCTCTCTTTTCAAGAAGTAAAAGAGAAGCTTACTAAATTAATTGACCAATCTTACATTGGCGTCACCATCGACGTATCATTACAAAATTTGAGCGCAAAAAAAATAACTATTGTAGGTGCTGTAAATACACCAGGTACATATCTTGTTAATCCTTTTAGTACTATTACAGGAGCACTAGCTTATTCTGGAGGTATCTCTGAAATTGGTTCACTAAGAGATATAAAACTAATACGGGATAATAAAGAGATTTTTTCTTTTGATTTATATGATTTACTAATAAAAGGAGATAGATCAAAAGACCTAACTATTGAAGCAGGCGACACTATATTAATTAACGCTGCAAATCAGTTTGTAGAGATTAAAGGTGGTGTAAAACGACCTGCAAAATATGAGGTTTTAGAAGGGGAGACAGTTAGTAATTTAGTAGATTTTGCATTGGGGTTCACTAAAACTGCAAACAAATCAAACATATCAGTATCTTTTTTAGATTTAAATGAAGCTGAAGTTGTAAAAAAAAATATTAACAGCCTAGATCAAAGCTTAGCGGATGCCTTAACTGTAGATGTTTTCAATTATGTAAGTGAAGAAAATTCTAGTGTTCAAGTGCTTGGAGCAATTGAGCAACCAGGGTTTTACGATATAAATAAGTATAAAAATCTAAAAGATTTGATAAATAATCTTAAATTTGTCGATGTTTACCCATGGCTGGCGGTATTGGAACAATTTGACGAAAATAAATTAATAAAATCCTCAGTCCTGTTTAGCTTAAGTGACCCAAATACTTATAACTCTATAGAGCTTTTACCAAATTCGAGAATCTATTTTGCAAATATTGATTCTAGAAAATTTAATGTAAATGAATTATCAAGAAACAAGATAAGTGACTACTCATTAACTTTAAATTTTAAAGATAAAACTACAATATTGCCTGTATATGGGAAATATTCTGTTAGCTCATTTTTAGATTATTTAGGCCTAGATACCAGCGATGTAAGCAGCTTAGCCTCTTATGTAAGTCCTTTAGAAAGCATTGTTCTAAACATTGATTACAGAGAAATGGAGTTTGTTGCTAAAAAATATAACACTGTTTCATTTAGATCTCCTGATAATGATCTTATTAAAGTTACTGTGAGTGGAGCGGTCGAGTTCCCGGGGACATATACACTTAATGATGATGCAACTGTAGAAGATTTATATCAGTTGATTGGAAGATTCAAACCTCAAGCTTATTTGTATGGTGTTATTCTTAAGAGAGAGGTAATCAGAGAAAGACAGCTTAAATCAATAGAAAAATCGAAACAAGACTTAAATCAAGCTCTTCTAATAAGCTCTCAAAAAGGACAAAATATTGGTGATATTAATGTTATAAGAGCACTTTCAGAAACTATAGATCCTGAAAATTTAGGGAGACTGGCAGGAGATTTCTCTCCAAATTCTAATGCTGCAATTAACACAACATTATTTGATGGAGATATTTTGATTATCCCCAAGAATCCGAATGCTATAAATGTTTTAGGTGAAGTATTAAACCCTGTTGCATTTGAATACACAGATAAATTAACCGTTAGATCGGCAATTCAGCAAGCTGGCGGATATCAACAATATGCGGATAAGAGGAGGGTCTATATTATCAAAGCTAATGGGATAATTGAAAAGCCAGGAAGAAATATTTTTGCTGGAAACAATAATCTTCTTCCTGGAGATACAGTAGTTGTTCCTAGAAAGATAATTTCAGATAATCCTGGTTTACAAGCATTGCTTCCAATGACACAAGTCTTATCGGATCTTGCTTTTTCTGCAGCAGCATTGGAAACCTTGTCTAACAATAATTAATTTCTAGAATTGATGAAAAAGTATATTTTCATCTTGCTGACAGTTCTGCAAACTCTATCATCCCCGTCTGACAGCTTTAACTATAATACATTCAATAATCATGGCGTAGTTGGGTTAATTAACATGCCAACTGCAAGATTTTACAATGAGTCTTCATATGGTTTCACCCTTTATGGAGGTGATCCTGATCAAAAGATAACAATGACCTCAAATCCTTTTAATTGGCTTGAAGCCTCTTTTTTTTATACAAATATCAAAGATAGACCCTATTGTAATGTTGATTATGACCCAGTATGCAAACAAGACTATAAGGATAAAGGATTTAATTTTAAGTTAAGACTCAAAGAAGAGGGCATTCTGCCAGCAATAGCTATTGGTATAAATGATATAGCTGGTACCGGATTTTACAGTTCCGAATTCATAGTTGCCAGCTACGGCATAAATAAAACAGATTTTCATTTAGGTTTGGGTTGGGGACAACTTAATGGATCAAAAAATAGTTTTAACAACCCATTGGGGAAAATTGATGATAATTTCTATAACAGACCAGAGAACTTTGCCGACAAAGGTGGACAATTTCAACCTTCAAGATATTTTTCAGGAGAAACAGCTTCACCATTTTTTGGATTAACCCATGCGTTTAATAAGAAATATATATTAAAACTTGAATACGATACTACTTTAACTCCCGGAATAGTGGGCTACAAAGAAGCTAAAGAGGATTTTTCATTTGGACTAGATTTTAATTTGACAAAAAATTTCACAATTGGGGTTTCAACAGAAAGGGGAAATTCAACATCAATTAGATTTACATATAAGAATAATCCAAAGGAAAGCAATCCTCGATATAAATATCAAGAGTCCAATCATAAAGAAACTGATAGTAGCTATGTGAAATTTATAAGAAATCTTAATGAAAACGGGATTGGTGTAAATAGAATTTATGAAGGATCTAGCGAAATAGGAGTCCAAATGAGTCAATTTACTCATCCAAATTTGAATATAATAGATGACATAATAAGAAGAGCTTCTAGAGATGCTGGACTCGTAAAGCCAGTAAAAACTGATCTAAGAATTGCAGACCTTAAAGCAAAAACTGAATATGATGAAACATTTGTAAATAACTCAAAGCTAATATATCAAAAACAAAATAAAAAGAGATTTAATACTAATACAAGACTTTCATTTAGACCATTCTTGGCTTCCCGGGAAGAATTCTTTAAGGGCGCAATACTTGTTGAAAATTTTAGCGAATATAGTTTTTTAGATAACCTATTCTTCTCATCAAATATTCAATACTCACTTGCAAATAATTTTGATGATCTCAAATATCCCCCTGAGGACACGTATCCAGAACAAGTAAGATCTGACATTAAAGATTACCTTAAAAATTATGATGAAGGCATAATTATTGGTAGAGCTCAATTTGATTATTTTTTGACTCCTAAAAAGAACCATCACCTTATGCTCACAGCAGGTATTTTAGAGGAAATGTTTAATGGGATAGGATTTGAATATCTTTATTTTAAACAGGAATCTAATTATGCATTAGGATTTGAGGTATTTGATGTCAAAAAAAGAGATTATAAGATGCTCTTTGGAACTTTAGATTATAAAAATGTAACTGGTCACTTAAACTTCTATTACAGAAATTATGGCAACCTTCCTTTCGATGCAAAAATTTCCTATGGTGAGTACCTTGCTGGCGATGAGGGAATAACTATAGATTTATCACGGTCTTTCCAAAATGGGACAAAATTTGGAATTTTCGCTTCTTTTACCGATGTTTCTACGGACCAATTTGGAGAAGGTTCATTTGATAAGGGAATATATTTTAATATTCCCGTATTTGGAAACTTAATTAATTATTCTTGGAGACCTCTAACCAAAGATCCAGGTGCAAAATTAATAAGAAAAAATAATCTTTACGATTTACTTGTCAAATTTAAACCAATAAATTAAATTATGTTTTTTTACAATACATTTTGTTAAAGTCATTGTTTTATAATTGACTTCCATGCATAATCATAACTGGAGGATATTGTTTGTATGATACGTTTACTATTTGTTTCTTTATTCACTTTTGTAATTTCAACTTCGCTAGTTTATGCAAATGAGGTTGTTTCTGATGAAAGAATATCCGAAATCACAGAAAGGCTCCAGAACTATAGTTCAGATGCACTTATCGAAAGAAGAGATTTTTTAATTTCTTATGAAGATGGTGATGAAAAAGAAGATAAAAATGGAGTACCTGTTGGAACTGCCTCTGAAAGAGCTATTGAAATATCTATTTTAGAAGCATTACTAGTTGCATTAGGAATTGTTGTTATTGATAACGTAACTGAGGATTCAAACATACCACCAGATACGGTTTTTCCTGTTATAACAATTCTTGGTGATAATCCAGCTATCGTTGAGTTGGGTTCTTCATACAATGATGCAGGAGCTACTTCTGATGGTGGTGAAACTGTAACGTCCTCAGGCACTGTTGATACTAATACTGTTGGAACATATACGATAACTTACTCAGCTAGCGATGCAGCTGGAAATACATCAACCGCAACAAGAACAGTTAATGTTGTTGATACTACTGCCCCTGTAATAACTATTACAGGTGATAATCCTGCTACTGTTGAGCTAGGTGAAACTTATACCGATGCTGGAGCTACAGCAACAGACCTAGATACTGTAACTTTAACTTCTACATCAG
>MDTE01067376.1_pt1 | contig 14981 bp, 14 predicted proteins | sample 811231 | NCBI WGS metagenome assembly MDTE01 (sample SAMN05326651, study PRJNA326480) | marine metagenome | isolation source: seawater | place: Indian Ocean: Red Sea | collected 2010 | reverse complement strand
TATTTGATCCAAAAAACAACTTGTCCCCGTCATAAATTACTGTTTTCTAGTTTTTTGATGGCAACAATCATTTCTTCATCTGAGGGGTTGTCGACTACTATCTGTACGAATTCCTCTGCAGTTAACCTTTGTTCCTCCAGGAACTTATTATCCTGTGGTCAAGGATAGATATATTCGCCCAATATACCCGCCAATTTTGCCCTGACCTTGTCTGTTATACGAGCTAGCCAATCAATGTTCCCAATCACCAAATCACGGTGGCGTGGTTTCCAATCCAGTCCCATTTTACATCCTCCATAGAAGTTAATTACTTATTCAGTTGGGTAAGAACGATTTTCCAGATCAGCAATGAATTTTTCAGCCATGATGCCAGCTGCTGCACCTGCCCCTCCAGCCGTAATGGCTTGTCGAAATACATGGTCATGGATGTCCCCGGCGGCAAAAATTCCTGCTACACTGGTTTGTTGTTTTCGGTCAACAATCACATATCCTTGATCATCCAGATCAATTTTATCTCTAAATAACTCGTTGTTAGGAATATGTCCTATGAATACAAATACGCCATCAATGGGAAAAATCTCGGTCCTACCAGTTTTTACGTTTTTTAGTTTGGCACCTGTTACCTTTTGCTCGTCCCCAACAACTTCTTCAACCACGGTATCCCAAATGAACTTAATTTTATCATTCTTGAATGCTCGCTCTTGCATGATTTGACTGGCTCTTAGCTGGTCTCTACGGTGTACAATGAAGACTTCAGAAGCATATTTTGTCAAGAATATACCTTCTTCTAGTGCTGCGTCTCCCCCGCCAACGACAATCAGACGCTGATCTTGAAAGAAGAAGCCGTCACATGTTGCACAGTAAGAAACACCTTTTCCACCGTACTCATGTTCCCCTGTGATGTTCAGCATTCTAGGAGATGAGCCGGTACAAATGATGACAGACTTCGCCAAATAGCTCTGGTCGTGAGTATTAACAAGAAAAGGATGTTGACCCAAATCGATATCTGTAACGGTCTCGAAACGAGTCTCAGTACCAAATTTTTCGGCTTGTTCTTTCAAGCCCATAATGAACTCATTAGCCTCGTTTCCAAAGTAGCCAGGATAGTTTTCTAGGTCTAGTGTCAACGAGAGCTGACCACCAAGTGCTTCACCAGTTAGGAGCAATGGTTCTAACATGGCACGCGAAGTGTACACTCCAGCCGCGAAGCCTGCAGTACCACCACCAATTATGACAACATTCCGTTCTTCGATCGCTTTCGTCTCCGTTTTTTCTTCGGGTTCTTCAGTATTTAACAATTCGTTAATCTTACCAGAGTTTACTAGGGCCGCAAGGTCATCATCATCTCCAATGTGTTGATTATCAATGAAGATTTGTGGCACATCTCGTCGTCCGGTTAGTGCTTCGATTTCATCTCTCTTTTTGGCATCTCCATGGATATTGATCTCCTGATAACTTACCCCGATTTTTCCTAGTAAACGCTTCGCTACTTCACAATAAGAACAGAAGTCAGTTGTGTATATTTTTACGTCAGGCACAGTTATTCTTTATCTCCTTTTTCTTTCTCTCCAAGATTTCGAACCGTCTGATAGTGTTCGGCCAATTGTTTTTGTGATTCTGATTGAACCGTTCTTTCTAAAAACGGGTCAAAGTTTTCAGCATCAGTCGGTTCACCCACGATATTCGATTGTTGTCTTTGCAGATGTATATTTGTTAGTGATGTAGGATCGTCTGAGTAAACCCTTAGGCCAATTCGGTACTCTTTAATCTTACCATATTCTACTATTCCCGTTTGGTATATTATGTCAAATTCAGCTGGTCCAATCAGGTGGGCATTAGCCAATGCTCTTTGAGATGCATCCTCCCAACTATGGGGTGATGTTCCTTCAATTTCTAAGGCTAACCGAGTTGACAGACTACTTGCTTTTATAGGGTCAGATTTAGTCAGTGTGTTACCAGACTCGTCAGTTGCTGCTTGTGCCCGACTCAAATGCGCAGCAAAAGTGTTCGTAGAAGCTCGCTTCGGATTTATATCTGACATTTTTCTGGTTAATCAAACTCAGTTCATTGATGGAACTAGTCGTGGAATATGGTTAACTATTGGGTAATCTACTTTACAGTTCTTGCATATGATTACATCCCTTGCCCACTCTACATCAACTTTGCATAGTGGGCAGACGATAATTTCGGTCAAATCGGGGGTCTTATTACTCTGATGAAGTTGAGCGAACCAAGACTTTATCCGTCTAGTAAGTTGTGTTGGTAAGATATTGGCTATGGTATTCCTTAGAGTTTTTTCGTGCCATCGAACAAACGAACGATTAGACAATTTGTTGGATAGGAGCGTCTCTATATCACCTAATTGCTTTTTGAGAATGGATTCATCAGAACTCACCAACTCGTATTTGACTTTTTCATTCCATTCGTACTGAATTAGGAATAACGAGTGATATGACTGATGAAATCTGGAAAAATTAGGGTCCTCAGATGCTAAAATGTGAAATAGGTGACCAAATTGATTATCAAGCTGATTCTTTTGAATCATTAATTTATCATTTACCTGATTCAAAATCCAATCATGATATGGCCAACCGTATAGACGCTCACCGAGTTCTGATGGAGTCTCGATATATCCACGATCAGCAACACGTTCCAGTTCAGAGATCATTAGTTCTGGGTCTTCAACATGCTCTAAAACATGTCGGCATATCACATAATCAAAGCTATTATCAGCAAAAGGTAAATATTGTCCATCGGCTTCCACTATTGGCCTGTCAGCTACAATTTGCCCACCACGTTGAGTATCATCAACTAAAAATTTATCGCATAATACATTGGACCGAGTGCTTGGATTATGTCCACTGCCAATCTCTAATACAATATCGTTTGCTTGAACATTCATTTCTTTTCAATCACCATACTGATGTATGGGCTCAGTCTAGGGCAAAAAGCTGCAACTAATCGTCCTTTGAGGCCAAAACCAACGCTCAATTTGACTATTGACAGACCAGAATTTTGAAAGAAACACTCTAGATCAATTGGACTCGAAATGTAAACGCTGTCCGCATCACCACCGATAATTTGATTTTCCAAATCAGGTTGGCGAAAAATAAAATTTGGTTCCTTAGATGACCGTTTCTGAAAGTAGTACTCTATATTACGAATTAGCCCTTGAAATGCTTGCTTTTTTGTTTCAGCCCAAATCGGCCGCCCACGACCTCCAACAATCAAGCGGAGTAAATCCAAAACAGATGTAATAGGAGAGCAAAGGTTAGGGCCAGCTACTATAATTCGACCTCCATTCTTGGTTACTCGAATCATTTCTTGCAAAGTCGCTTCTACATCCGGAACATGTTCAATTAGCTCATTTGAGCAAACCAAATCAAAATGTTGATTTGGAAAAGGAAGTTCAATAGCGCCGGCTATTTGATAAGTGAGTTTTTGATCCTGCCAAGTTTGGGCTTCTTGTAGAAACAAGGGAGAAATATCAGTCCCAACCACACAATGTCCTTGTGCAGCCAACATTCTACTCGCAATACCGTTACCACAACCAACTTCCAACAGTTGTGAATTACTTCGGGCATGACCGCTGACCAAACCAACGAAGGTTTTTAGATAAGCTGTATCGTGATACTTTAAAAGATTTTTGTAGGTTTCAGATGTCTGGTAAAACTCCCGCATCTGCTGACGGAGAGATGGGGCCGGCTGACCGTTTAAGGCTTCCATGATTGACATTATACTATTGGCCTATCAGTAGGTCAACTCAAATTCTACGCATTTCACTTTAGGAATTATTATCGAGTACTGTGCTAAATGCGTTACGCCAATCAGCCCCACCGTTTCGGTTAGAAAAAGGAGATGCTGGACTTGGGTGAGGAACCCAATCAACGGTAATTTCTGTATTTTCAAAAAGTACTTTAGCTTGCCTTTCGGCATACCGACCAATGCCAATAACATTTTTAATATTCATTATCTCAACCAAGGTCTTTAGGTAATCGTCACACATAGACATTAGTTTTTTGGCAGCTGAACCTGTCAATTTATCAGGTGTGACATTTTTTCCGTTATTATCAAACATCCATAATGGACAATGGTTAGCCACAAACACTTTTCGACTCACATTTTCCGCTGCCCCATATTTTTGAGCTAAAAATGTCCAGATCCGTCGACCACTAACCTCTGGTTTAGTACACTCTAGACCTATTACTGGCCGCTTAGGGTGTTGTTTGGGTGGATGACCGATTGAAACATTCTTGATGTTTAGAAAATCTCGAACTTGTTCAGGACAACCAAAAGGTACGCCTGTATTTCCCATTCCGTGTCCTGGATTCATTCCGACTAATAGAATTTTTGCACCGTTACCAGAAAATCGGTGGATCCATTCTCTGTGAGATAACCAGGCATAGTCAAGTGGATTATAGACCCAGCCGATTTGCTTACATTCAGCAATTAGTTCTGGAAATAGTTTTGTCGTCTCTGCCCGTAGTTTCTCAGTGACAGCTTCAGTTAATTGAATAATATTTTGTTGGCTCATCTAGTAAATTGTGCAAAAATGAACAGAGGTATACAGTGTTAGGTTTCTAGTATAAATTTATAAAATGGCAAATTAAGCAGGTTCCACAAAATAAGTTTGCATATTGGTTTAGTTTTCACACAATTCGTAGCTAATAACAAACTATACTATCAGCTTAGATAGAGACAAACAAACTTCAGCAACTAGATTTTTGATAAAATTATCGAGCGCCAACTATTCTATTAACCAATTGATAGCTTGTGAAATGACTTGGCGAAAGCTAGGGTTGGAGAAGGCTAAATTGTCATGACCTGATTGGTAGCAGAATACGCGACTGTTTTTGTATTCTCTCGTCCATGCTAGATATTTCATACTATCTGGATGTCTAGTCGAGAGGATAAATTGGCTATCATCTCTAGCGTCGATCATACCATAAATTTCGTCAATCATTTCCCATCTCTGTAGCCCATCAGTAATCGGGTGATTTTTTGCAACGACTTCGGTTTCCACAGTTTGATTAGTCGCATACCGAAACTTCCGATTAGAAATACCAACGATCTGATTCCAGACGGTCCAATCTGGAAATGCTAGCAGTGCGTGATGCAGGATCAATAAACCTTGACCGTTTTGCGCCAGTTTATCAATAGCCTGAACTAACCTCGCGTCTTGTGCTTGACTGGTTACTGGGGACTCTTGATGAAAATTGTAGAAAATAACAGCTTTATACGTCTCATTAAACTTTCCTTCATCCGACACAAAGTTATGCAGATCTTGCAAATAAAAGGTCGCTTGGGGCATGCTATCCAGTAGTTTTTGAAAACCCGGAACGTCAAAGTTATGATGGCCAGTTACGACTGCTACGTGGATTTTTCCCATTCCTTTTGCCTTTCACCAGCTGACTTGACAAAATTCGTCATAATCGATCAATTCTTTTATTGTTGGATTATCTCCACAAATAGGGCATTCTGCATCACGGCGAAGTTTCATTCGCCTGAAATTCATACCTAATGCATCGAATAATAGAAGCTGACCGATGAGCGGATCACCAATCTTCAGTAGCATTTTAATGCTTTCGACAGCTTGGATACAACCGATGATACCCGGTAATACACCGAAAACACCCGCTTCTTGACAGCTAGGAGCCATACCAGGTGGTGGTGGTGAGGGGTATAGGCATCGATAACAAGGACCTTCCTTCGGTGAAAAGACTGTGACTTGGCCTTCAAATTGAAAAATACTCCCGTGTACATTGGGCTTATTTAGCATAACACAAGAATCATTAATCAAATAACGAGTAGGAAAGTTATCACACCCATCAATGATGAGGTCATATTGTTCAAAAATCGATAGTACATTCGAGGACGAAAGACGTTCTTGGTACGTTACGACTTGGACGTCAGGATTGATTTCGTTAAGTGTTGATTTGGCAGAAAAGACCTTAGGTTGTCCAACATCTTTAGTGCTGTGCAAAACCTGACGCTGTAAGTTGCTGACATCTACTGTATCATCATCCATGATACCCAGTTTGCCGATTCCTGCTGCAGCTAGATAAAGAGCTACTGGGGATCCCAAGCCACCGGCGCCGATCATAAGTATTTTTGATTCAAGTAGCTTGGTCTGCCCAAGACCGCCAACCTCTTTCAAAATTATGTGTCGGCTATATCGTTCAATCTGCTCATTCGAGAATTTATACATCCTATTTATGACCTCAATAAACGATTCATGAAATATTTAGGCAGACAAATTTCCTAGCAAATTGCTTAGGTCTCCATTACTACTTTTAGAGGAAACTCGAATACCAAATCGCTTTCGTGGATCCTCATATGCACGTGAGAGAAAAAAATCATTATTCCCGTACATTAGTTCTAGAATAGGGCGAAGTTCTTTTTGGACTAATTCAAACGATTTATCCGTATTAGTGGCGATATTTCGGTTGTTGATAAAGAAGAGCGTCTGACTACCGTCAAAGCGAACCTGTTCTTCTAATTCGCTTGAAGACTGTAGCTTTTCGGCAAGGCTTAAGGCTTTTATGAATGAGTTGTGGATTTTCTCTTGATTTTCCCCAGATACATTGTGTTTTTGATTATATAAAAACCCGTGCTGCAAATCAGAATAGTCAATACTATAATTTGCTTGCTTGGAAATCAGCAACACACCGGGCCCTGCGTGCGTAAACGAATAGTCCGCGTAATTGAGATAGTCATCTTGCTCAGCTTCTTCCATCCATCGGTTAAAAACTTTTATGAAGTTTGTATACACGATCTGACTGTCTTCGGAAACGAAAATTTTAATGTTAATTTGTTGCAAATCCATATTATTCACCATGAATCTTGGTTTCGACCATTAAAAAAAGAAGAGAAGATACCTAAAGACATCCTCTCTTCGTAATTTCGGGAACAACTCTAGTGAAAGAGAATTTGATTTTGTCTATTCTCCCTTCCTAATAGTTAGACGGTAGTACTGGCCAATTTTTTTGGTATCAATGATTTTATGGCCATCATTGATCAAGCTGGCTGGAACATTCTGGATAGGTTCACCATCATCAATCGTTATTTCCAATAATTCACCTAAACTCATCTGCTCCAATCGAATTTTAGTTTGTACATAGTTATAAGGACAAGCAACACCTTTCAGATCCATACTATCGACAATAGATTCAGCTTCCACGACGGGCTCGGGTATTCTAGCTGGTCTTGATTCTTTTTTTCGTCTACCACTTCTTGCCTGTTCTTCTTCTTGCCGGATTTGCATTCTTCCATAGACATTATGTGCTTGCTCGACAAATAGGGTTGCCTCCTCCACTCGGCGGTGAGTCAACTCTTCATTTAATTCAATACCTCTTTCTTCCACAGACTTGAATAGATGCTCAGCATAAGCTGAAAAGAAGATTTGGGTGTCGTAGTACCGGTCACGAAATTCACGTACAGTGGTTTCGTCATCGATATATTGAATGCCTTCGGTTGTTAGTAACCCATCAGCTGCACGGATCATTGCTTCAAAAGCTCTGGCTACTGAAGCCTCAAAATCTTTTTCTTCTAAGTGAACTCCAGCTTCGTAGATAAGTCGATCGCCTTCTTCCAACTTGAAGGAAACTAACTCAACTAACTGGCCGGCACATTCGCCGACGCCCTTTTGCAACTTAAATTCTTTGGTATCACCCGTATCTATATAGTAACTAGGGTCTTCTTCATAAGTCGGAATCTGATCGTATTGTTTTAGAATCGACTTAATCTCAGGCTTTCCTAAGCGTTCTATATAATCAGTGAAAGTGTCGTCTTCATTCGCTCGTTCGTCTAGGTAGCGTCCTGTTAATTCTTCAATAAATTGTGGAATATGTCTGGCGTGAATTTTGCCAGCAGCTAACCCATAAGATCCAGCATTCTCCATATCGTGTCCGCCTAATGTTACTTGGTAATATGGAGCAATATGCCCTTTCATACGCCTAGATGAACCGAAGAAACCGATATTGGCTATGTGATGTGTACCACAAGAATTAGGACAGCCACTGATTTTCACCCGTAGGTCCTTAATTGATTCAGTCATTTCGCTGCTAGAAAAGTGATCACGTAGTGAAACCGCTAAACCACGAGATGAGGCAATGCCTAATTTACAGGAATCAGTTCCAGGACATGCTGTGATATCCATCAATTTTTCAGCGTCACCTTCACCTAACCCAATGGAGGCTAATTCATTGTAAACCGCCGGCAGGTCACTCATAGAAACCCAGCGCAAGAGGATATTCTGTTCAACTGTAGCTCGGATCGTATCCTTTACGTAACGACGTGCAATATCAGCCACACCACGTAGCTGGTCTGAAGTGATATCCCCGATTGGTAGGCTAATTTGGACAACAGCATAACCGGGTTGGGCCTGTGGCTTCACGTTACTAGCATACCAACGCTCAAACCCATCTGGCTTTTTAGCTATCTCAAGTTGAGTCGGTGGCTTCAGTGGAGTCTCGTTGAATCTTTCTAGATCATCTAAATATGCAGTCCAAGCCGGATCATAACGTAGTTTTTCTCTTTCAGCATAAACCTGTCGGCGGAATTCCTCGATGCCCAATTTTGCTACCACAAACTTCATACGCGCCTTGTTGCGGTTTTTTCTTTCTCCAAGTCGTGAAAAAACTTTAGCCATGGCTTGGGAAATTGGCAACAACTCCTCCACCGGCAGAAACTCTTCTAAGACTTTTGCTCTGTGTGGAACAGCACCGAGCCCTCCACCTACGTACATCTTGAAACCACGCTCTAATTGACCATTCTTTTTCTTAGTAACTGCAACTGCTCCAATATCATGCATTTGGCCAAAACCACAAGCGTGATCGTGACAACCAGAAAAAGAGATTTTGAACTTTCGGCCAAAATCTTGCCCATCAGGATGACCTAGTAAGAAAGCTGAAAGAGCCTGAGCATAGGGCGTAACGTCAAAACTTTCCTCATTACACACACCAGATAGAGGACAAGCTGTGACATTTCGAACTACGTTGCCACAGGCCTCTTTCGTCGTGATTCCAACTGATGCTAATCGTCGCATTAGCTCAGGAGTATTATTTATATCGACGTAGTGGTACTGAACATCTTGTCGAGTGGTTATATGAATGATGTTGTCAGAGAACTCTTCACCAACGTCTGCCAGCATTTCCAACTGTTTAGCGTCTAGACCGCCATACGGAATTTTAACTCTGATCATTTGCGAGCCTTCATCCCTCTGACCATACACACCATGACGCAACCTAAACTCCGTAAATACCTCCTCAGCCACTTGTCCAGATTGAACACGACCAAGCTGAATTTCATAGATATCTATTGATCGAGCTTCCTCCTCCGGAATTGATTTAGCACTGTACGATATGAGTTCTGGCATATCCATTTCTCCTTGGTTTTTTGACGAAATATAAGTGTCCCACAAATACACAAAAAAGCGTAAAATTATTTTAACAAATAAAGGTTACATCAACAAGGCCACAAAAGTGGAATTAACCTGATAAGATGAATTTACACCCTACTCTAGTATACTAATCAGTAATTATCGGCTGATTATAGAACATTGGCATGTATGTGTCAAATACCGGATTCTAAGGGATATAATAGAATTTCATAATTAATTTAGTATATTATTGTTCCAATCAATTTTAAAAATGACCCACCATCAATTTGTCCACATAAATTATCTTTTAACTATTTTTTTGCTGGTTATCAGTGGTTGTACCTATTCACCCAAAGGCCCTAAGGTTACTGTTGCTGACTTGAGACAGGCTGTGCGCTCGGTTACTGATAGAACAGCCTATGCAGGTTTTGACGGACAAAAGAAACAGTTTTACATAGGGAATGGTTTGATTGAACGAAGATTTCAATTGTCAGCTAGCGGCAGGCGGTTACATACAGTCTCTATTGTTGATAAATTGAGTGGTGAATATTATCTTGAACAACCGAGTCAAGAATTTTGTTTCCAAGTCTCAGGTTATCGTTTTTCTGGCCTTGATAGCCAGTTTTTATACCAGAGGTATAAAATCGAACCTGGCTATGATGGGTCTCGTATATTGCGCTTCTGGATGAATTATCAAAATCCTATAATTGGTTCGCCGGCTGATGGCCTCTTGGCTGAATTTACCAATCCATTCCCAGATACTAGTAGTCATACCAATCTACGCTTTTCTATTCAAATTTGTTATCGTATCTATCCACATCAAGCTCGAATTGACAAATGGTTAGTCTTCAAAAATCAAGGTAATATTCCGCTTAATATAGAAGAGGTTTACACTGAATCATTACCCCTTTTTTACAATTCCCGGTCGGCTTTGGTAAACAGAAGCTTATTTAGTAAAATTTATGGTCAGTACCTAGAAATATCACCGACAATTGGTTCAATAAATAGGTTAGTGTCAATTGTTAATCACACTCCTGGACCTTTCAAGACAACTGACTTATACAAGAAATACGATTATGTTTCTGTTGGCCTTACATCCTTTGACGTGCAAATGTCAGAGATTATTACTGCTTGGCCGAGTCAATCAGTTGTTATACCTACCATATCACTTTACTTTGGTCGGTTTACTGAAAATATAGGAACCCACTTACCGTCCCCATACTTGGAAACTGAAGATTTAGCTTCCTATCAAGTAGTTAATTTTGAAAATGAGACAATTGCTACATTCCAGGACCAACTGTCATCATCCCTCGTGTCTCAACCGAAAGCTATTCGATTGCCTGTAGCTACTGTTGGTAAAAACATACTAAATCAACCGAATTGGCTCCAATCTAGACCTGCTGAATCAGATCAGCCCATTTATTGCTTATTGAGTGACTATGGTTTTTTTTTACGAGATGCCGTAGATGATCTTTTGGTACATTCTCCGGTGAATCTGGTTATATTGTCTGGACCACTACTTGAAAAGGATAACAATGGGTTACAGGGTTGTGCTAACATTACGCATAATCACGGAGGACCTGTGGAGTCAACATTTTTGACTTACAATTGGTTGTTCGACTTTTCTGTGTATATCCGTCAACGACACCCAAACGTTAAACTATGTATTACGGCAAAAGCATACGGTTTAGATCAACCTGACTATGCTTGTTTGCAATACTTCGATTTCTTTGTAAAATAACAAAGGAGGCTCCGTGATAGGAACTCGAGCAACTGCACAAGGTGTACAAAATTATTGGGAACGAATCGTTGACGAATGTAGCCGAGAAATTGCTGAGCTACCAAATAATCCCTTACGCTACTACAAACGTGCACAGGCATATAAAGAGCTGGGAAATTTGGATTTGGCGTTAGGTGATTTGACTAGGGTTATCGATCTAAAATCGGACGACCCAAAAGCCTATATCTTACGAGCTGGAATTCATCGACAACTGAAGCAAAATCGTAGAGCGTTACAAGATTTTCATACTGCTATTTATCTTAATCCTGCTGATGCTAACGCCTATTTATTGCGTGGTAACATCTATAAAATTGAGGGTCAGCTAAAAGAAGCAGTACAGGATGCCACTGAATCTATTAGATTAGACCCAAGCCAATCACAATCCCATGTGCTGAGAGGAAATGCTTACCTCGAGCTTAATAGCTACGATAAAGCCATTGCAGATTTTAGCAAGGCTATTGAATTGGATAACAGTTATACCAATGCCTATTACTTTCGAGCCATGCTCTATCACCGAATTCGAAAAAACGATGCGGCTGTAGCCGACTATCAGAAAGTCCTTCAACTTTCTCCTGATTCTCAAGCTGGTCGATTAGCCCAACGTAAGTTAGAAATTCTAACTTCTCCAGAGCAAGAAAGTCAGTCAACTGCTGAAGACGAACTGTTCTAAAGAAACGGATTGAACAGCTGTCTTCTACTTAAAAGGTCGTGTATATCAGGCAAGGCTCGTCAGAGGTATTGAACTTGGTACTTTTGGGTCATACTTTTTACCATTCAATTATAAAAGGTGAGGAACATCCTATCAGGCCCATAACTTTTTTCGAGATAGCGAATACATGAGCGTGTAACAACCTGGAGATAGATTTAGTTGCTAATGTATGGTTCCACCTGCCATCTTTTACTTCACTTCTCGCTATAAATCCAGCTATTCACTACTTGGTTATGTTTGTTGATACAGTCTTTCTATTCTTGTGAAATTTATTTACTTAGAAAACAATACATATCATTTGTCAACCTTTCAGCTAACCTTGTGAGGTTGTCACTCAAGTGATATAATCTTTGAGTTTTTCTCGGTCCCTATGGTAGAAAATTATTTGCTGATTAGACTAACAAAACATGGAGATCAATCTTATAAAAGATCAGGAGTTGTGTGATGGAAACCGAATTTAGAGTTGAACAAGATAGTATGGGGCAGATTGAAGTTCCATCTGATCGTTACTGGGGGGCACAAACCCAAAGGTCTGTGCAAAATTTCAAAATCGGTAGCGAGCGGTTTCCTCGGGAGATGATTTGGGCTTTGGGTATTGTGAAACAATCGGTGGCTGAAGTTAATCGAGATTTAGGGTTATTGACACCTGATGAAGCTGAAGTTATTCGGAAAGCCACCCAAGAAGTCATTGATGGTAAATTGGATGATCATTTTCCATTAGTAGTTTGGCAAACGGGGAGTGGAACACAAACCAACATGAATGTCAATGAAGTTGTTGCAAACCGAGCTATTGAGATCTTAGGTGGAGTCTTGGGAAGCAAAAAGCCCATTCATCCCAACGATCATGTCAATAAATCCCAATCTACTAATGACTCCTTTCCAACAGCTATTCATCTAGCTGTGGTAGATCGAATTGAGCATCATCTGAAACCGATGGTAGCAAGTTTGAGAGAGTCCCTTTCTGATAAGTCCGATGAATTTGCTGAGATTGTCAAAATCGGTCGAACTCATTTGCAAGATGCTACTCCATTGACACTGGGTCAAGAATTCTCAGGCTATGTCCAACAATTAGACAATGCTCTTCGAGCAATTAACCACACTTTCCCCCATCTATTTGAATTACCGATTGGTGGTACTGCTGTCGGAACTGGTTTGAACACTCATCCTGAATATGCAGAATTAGCAGCAAAAAAAATGGCACAGAAAACCGGGCAAAACTTCGTTTCTGCACCGAATAAATTTGCTGCTCTAGGCGCACGTGATGCGTTAGTAGAAGCCAGTGGTGCACTGAAAACATTGGCTTGTGCTCTGAATAAAATTGCCAATGATATTCGTTGGCTGGGGTCGGGCCCTCGTTGCGGTATTGGTGAGATCATTTTGCCAGAAAACGAGCCGGGATCATCTATTATGCCAGGAAAAGTCAATCCAACGCAATGCGAAGCTCTTACTATGGTCTGCTCCCAAGTCATAGGTAATGATACGACAATTACTGTTGCAGGGTCGTCAGGTAATTTTGAGTTAAATGTTTACATGCCAGTCATGGCTTTCAATATTTTGCAATCGATCCGTTTACTTGGAGATGCCTGTGACTCGTTTGATCAACATTGTGTTATTGGCATAAAGCCGAATTTGCATCAAATCAATCAGTACTTACACGATTCCTTAATGTTAGTAACCGCATTGGCCCCCCACATTGGTTATGACCAAGCTGCAGAAGTAGCTAAAAAAGCACACGAAACAGGAAAAACATTGAAAGAAATTGTAATATCCAGACAGCTGTTGACGGAGCAAGAATTTGACCAAGCAGTTGTTCCTGCCGATATGACTCGGCCTAACATCTCAAATTGAATCTACATAGGACCTCGGATTGTCTAAATACGTGGTTTCGGTACTTGTGGCTGACTTTGATGGAACCGTCACAAAACGGGACACCATCGATTCTCTGGCTCGGTTGGCAATTGGCCAGTTAGAGCAACCAGATGATCAGCTGGAGAATTGGTTGTCCTTATCTCAGCATTATCAATCTCAATCTGCCGTAGCAGACAGTTCGTTTTTTTCTGATTTTTCGTCCCTAGAAGCTTTTGTCGCTAATTTTCATAATACCGTTGAAAAGCCTGCGCTAGAGCAAGTGGTTTTACAAAAATTCTTGATGGGACTGAAAAAAGAACAACTTCTCCGATTAGGGCAAAAAACAAAGAAAAGACGACTTGTTGAACGAGTCCTGACTAGGCTAAGAAGAAAATCAGTGAGAGTCGAAATCTTATCTGCTAACTGGTCTACCGATCTGATTATTGGGGCCGTGGGTGAGTATTGCGACTTAATAACAGCCAACGACCTATTATTTACTAATGAAGATCCCATCACTACGACTGGCGAGATTAAATTTAAAATAACCTCAGCTCAACACAAGCTAAGTCGAATCGAGCAAGTGATGAATACTTATGGGAAGACGGCCTTCATTGGCGACTCAATTAACGATATATTAGCAATTTGTCATGCAGATATAGGCATACTAATTGGTCAAAATCAATTGGCTCGTCAAGCACTAAGGTATTTCGAAATACCGTTTGTCGATATACAATTGGGTAGTGATTATTTTCCTGATATTCACTCGGGTTCTGTTATCGGCCTTCGTTCATGGTCGGAAGTGGATTTTTTTTTAAAAACGCACAAACTTCCAACTAACCATGAACCAAGTAATTCTTCACTCTAAAGGTCATTGGCTTAATTTTTCCCAACCAGTCGAAGTTATTCAAACTTCGCAATTAGACCAAGTTGTCAATACACTAAACCAAGTAGAACAAAGAGTTTTGGCTGATCGTTACTATGCGATTGGTTTCATCGCATATGAATCTGCTTCCGGTTTTGACCCCGCTTTGACTGCTCATGATTCCGCCCTAGACCAATCGCCGATGCCACTAGTATCTTTTGGTTTGTTTGATTCAATGATACGATCTACAGCCCCTCCCGTACCACCAAAGAATTGGGATGATGATTTGGGAAAGCTTGCTTGGCAGCCGACTGTCGACTTTAGTGAATATCAGTATCGGATACAGCAGATAAAAGACTGGATTGTTAAAGGTGATACTTACCAAGTTAACTATACTCATCGG
>MDTE01113682.1_pt1 | contig 14982 bp, 18 predicted proteins | sample 811231 | NCBI WGS metagenome assembly MDTE01 (sample SAMN05326651, study PRJNA326480) | marine metagenome | isolation source: seawater | place: Indian Ocean: Red Sea | collected 2010 | reverse complement strand
GGCGTGTCTGGATCAGCACCTCGCCCGGTTTCGATCCGCGCCCCGCGCGCCCCGCAACTTGCGCCACCTGCTGATAGGTCCTCTCGCCCGCGCGCAGATCGCCGCCTTCCAGGCCCAGATCGGCATCGACCACGCCGACCAGCGTCAGCTCGGGAAAGTGGAAGCCCTTGGTGACAAGCTGCGTGCCGACGATGACATCCACCTCGCGCGCCTCGACCGCGGCGATGAATTCCGCCGCGCGGCCCGGCGAATTGAGCGTGTCCGAGGTGGCGACGAAGACGCGCGCCTGCGGCAGCCGCTCGGCCACCTCGTCGGCGATGCGCTCGACGCCCGGGCCGCAGGCGACGAGGCAATCGGGCTCGCCGCATTCGGTGCAAGCCTGCGGGGCGGGGGCCTCGTGCCCGCAATGGTGGCAGGCGAGGCGGCGGGTGAAGCGGTGTTCGACCAGCCAGGCGCTGCAATTGGGGCATTTATAGCGAAAGCCGCAATTGCGGCACAGCGTCAGCGGCGCATAGCCGCGGCGGTTCAGGAACAGTAGCGATTGTTCGCCGCGCGCGAGCCGTTCCTTGATCCCGTCGACCAGGCGTTGGGCAAGCCACATGCCCTGCGGGGGCTTCTCCTCGGTCAGGTCGATCGTGTCGATGCTGGGTAATTGTGCCCCGCCGAACCGGCTGGGCAGGTCGATTTTGGTATAGACGCCGCTCTCGGCCATCTGCAGGCTTTCGAGCGCTGGCGTTGCGCTGGCGAGAACCACCGGCACCTTCTCGAAATGCCCCCGCATCACCGCGACGTCGCGGGCATTGTAGCGCACGCCGTCTTCCTGCTTGAAGCTGGTCTCATGCGCCTCGTCGACAACGATCAGGCCGAGCTGCGCGAAGGGGAGGAACAAGGCCGAACGCGCGCCGACGACGACCTGCGCCGAACCGTTGGAGACCGCGCGATAGGCGCGGCGGCGCTCGGTTGATTTAAGCGAGGAATGCCACAGCACGGGCGATGCGCCGAAGCGCTCTTCGAAGCGGTGGAGGAAATTCTCCGTCAAGGCGATTTCGGGCAGCAGCACGAGTACTTGCCGTCCCATATCGAGCGCCTCGGCGACGGGCTCGAAATAGGTCTCGGTCTTGCCCGATCCGGTCACCCCGTCGAGAAGGAAGGGGGCGAACTCCGCCTTGCGAACGGCCTCGGCGAGAATGTCCGAGGCCGCGCGCTGCTCTGCACTGAGTTCCACATGGGCGAAATCGGGGCGGGCCGCGTCATAGGGGCGGTCGCAATCGACCTCGACCGGCTCGAGCACACCCTGATTGACGAGGCCCCGCAGGACCGCTTCGGATACCCCGGCGATACCCGCCAGTTCGCGGATGTTGGCCTGCTCTCCCTCGAGCGCCCCCATTGCCCTTTCCCGCTGCGGGGTCATGCGTTCGGGCATGCCGCCGGTCAGGCGATATTCGGTCATGGTGGCCGGACCCTTGAGAGCACCGCCCGACGACAGCGCCATGCGCGCCACGCTGGCCAGCGAGGCGACATAGTAATCGGCTGTCCATTCGATCAGGCGGCGCAGCGGCGCGGAGAGCGGGGGGGTCGGGAGCAATCCCCTCAAGTTCCGCAGCTTCTCTGCCGGAACCTCGGTGCCGGGCAGCCGTTCAGCTTCCCAGACGATCCCGATCACGGTGCGCGGCCCGAGCGGGCATTCGACCACCGATCCGGGCTCGACATACAGACCCTCGGGCACCTTGTAATCCAAGGGGCCGAGAGCGGCATTGAGGACGAGGCAGCGCACGCGGTTCATGGCCGAGCCATATGGGCGGCGGCAGGCGTGCGAAACAAGGGTGGGATGCAGTGAGGAGCAACGATATGACCGATATTCTCGTGAAACCCACCCACCGGCGCGCTGTCCTTGGCGGTCTGGCCGCAGGCGGCGGGCTGCTGGCCTTGCCCGGCTGCGCAAGCCTGCCCGGCTTCGGCATGGTCGATGCGGTCCAGCGCATCCTCTTCCTGTCGAGCGAGCGCGCCTTCGGCCGGATGCTGCAGGGAGACGGCTTCTGGGACCAGCAGGTCGCGCAGCTTGGGCTGGGCAATCTGCTCGGCACGCGCGGCGATGTGATGACCCGCATCCTCACTTCGGCGCTGTTCAAGAGCCGGCTGGAAGATGCCTTTGCCGATATTGCCTATGAAGGTGCCGAGCGCGCGGCCCCGCTGGTGACCGATGCGGTGCGGACCATCGGCGTCCAGAACGCCATCGATCTCGTGCGTGGCGGGCCGACAGCGGCAACCAGTTTTTTGCGCGGATCGATGGGCACCACGCTGGTCGAGGCGATGGTGCCCGAACTCGGCACCGCGATGCGCGTGGCTGGCGATCCGCTGGTCGGCGAATTGCTGCGGGGCCTCACCGGCGTCGATCTCGCCGGTGCGACGAATCGCTTCGCAACCAATATCGACGACACCATCTGGCGCGAGATCGGCGTAGAGGAAGCTGCCATCCGCCGCGATCCGCAGGCCACGCGCGATCCGCTGATCATCGGTGTGTTCGGCACCGGTGCGGGGTACTAGCCGCACCGCGACAGCATCGCTAAGGCTTGCCGGGAATCGCATTTTCCTTCCGGAGCCGCACGCACATGAAATTCTTCGTCGACACCGCCGACATCGCCGACATCAGGGAACTGGCCGATACCGGCCTGCTCGACGGCGTTACCACCAATCCCTCGCTGATTGCCAAATCGGGGAGGGACTTCATGGAGGTGACCAAGGAAATCTGCGATATCGTCGATGGTCCGGTCAGCGCCGAAGTGGTCGCGCTCGATCATGAAACGATGATGAAAGAGGCCGAAACGCTGCGCAAGATCGCGGACAATGTTTGCATCAAGGTGCCGCTGACGATCGACGGGCTCAAGACCTGCAAGAAGCTCACTTCGGACGGCACGATGGTGAACGTCACGCTGTGCTTTTCCGCCAACCAGGCGTTGCTCGCGGCCAAGGCGGGGGCGACCTTCGTTTCGCCCTTTGTCGGCCGTCACGACGACAATGGCTTCGACGGCATGGCGCTGATCCGCGACATCCGCCTGATCTACGACAACTATCCCGGCTTCACGACCGAGATCCTCGTCGCCAGCATCCGCAATCCCGTTCACGTGCTCGAAAGCGCGCGGATCGGTGCCGATGTCGCGACCATGCCGCCCGCAGTCATCAAGGGGCTGTTCAAGCATGTCCTGACCGACAAGGGGATCGAAGGATTCCTCAAGGATTGGGAAAAGACCGGCCAGTCGATCCCCACCACGTAAATTGACCGACCAGACCCCTCTCGACCGCTTCAAGCAGGCGCTGACCGGCGCGGCCCGCGCGCTCGCGCATGAACCCGAAGTCGAAGTCGCCTGGAGCGCGGACGCCCCGGCGCAGAATGGCAAGAACTTCCGCGTGCCGCTGCCGGGCCGCAATTTGCCGCGCGATCAGGCGATCGAGGCGCGGGGCTTCGCCGACAGCTTCTCGCTCCGCCTGCGCCATCATAACGAGGCGCTGCATGGCAAGGGCGCACCGCCCGAACCGATCGCGCGCGCCTGTTACGATGCGATCGAGCAGGTCCGCTACGAGGCGATCGGATCGAACCGCTATGCGGGGATTCGCGACAACCTCAACTCGGCGGTCGAACTGCGTACTGCCGCCGATGCCATCGTGCGGGCGGAGGAGGCGAGCGAGGTGCCGCTGCCGACCGCGCTTTCGCTGATGCTGCGCGAGGCGCTGACCGGCGAGGAAGTGCCCGAGCGGGCGCGGGCGGGCGTCGATCTGGTGCGCGGGGATATCCTCGCGAAGATCGGCACCGATATGGAAGGGCTGGCGGAGGCGCTCGACGACCAGCGCGCGTTTCAGAACCTGACGCTCGACATGCTACGGCATCTCGATCTCACCTTGCCTGACAGTCCCGATCCGACCGACGCCGAGGACGGCGACGAGGAGGAGGGGGAAACCCCCGAGGATCAGGAAAGCGACGAGGAAGACGAGGGCGGCGCCGAGCCCGAGGCCGCCGATGCACGCAGCGAGCTCAGCGACGGCGAGGCCGAGGGCGATGCCGATCAGGAGGTCGAGGGCGAACAGGAAATGTCCGATGGCGATCCGTCGGACGATGGCGAGGAGGTCATGCAGCCCGTCCGCCCGAACCGCCCGTGGACGGACTTTCCCGAAACCTTCGAATACAAGGCCTACACGGACAAGTTCGACGAGGAGATCGAGGCGGCCGAGCTGTGCGATTTCGAGGAACTCGAACGGCTGCGTACCTATCTAGACAGCCAGCTTGCGGGCCTCCAGGGCGTTGTCACCCGGCTCGCCAACCGGCTGCAGCGCCGCCTGATGGCGCAGCAGAACCGGAGCTGGGATTTCGACCAGGAAGAGGGGCTTCTGGATGCCGCGCGGCTCACCCGCGTGGTCGTCAGCCCGGGCCATGCGCTCTCCTACAAGATCGAGCGCGACACCGAGTTCAAGGACACGGTTGTCACCCTGCTGATCGACAATTCGGGTTCGATGCGCGGGCGGCCGATCAGCATCGCCGCGATCAGCGCCGATATCCTTGCGCGCACGCTGGAACGCTGCGGGGTGAAGACCGAAATCCTCGGCTTCACCACCCGCGCCTGGAAGGGCGGGCAGAGCCGCGAGGCCTGGCTTGCCGATGGCCGCCCGGCCAATCCGGGGCGGCTCAACGATTTGCGCCACATCCTCTACAAGAAGGCCGACGAACCCTGGCGCCGCGCGCGCCGCAATCTCGGCCTGATGATGCGCGAGGGGCTGCTGAAGGAAAATATCGACGGCGAGGCGCTGCTATGGGCGCATGACCGCCTGCTGCGCCGCCCCGAGGATCGTCGCATCCTGATGGTCATCAGCGATGGCGCGCCGGTCGACGACAGCACGCTGAGCGTCAACCAGGCGGGCTTCCTCGAAAGCCATCTGCGCAAGGTGATCGATTGGATCGAGAAGCAGTCGCCGGTCCAGCTCGCCGCGATCGGCATCGGGCATGACGTGACCCGCTATTACAAGCGCTCGGTGACGATTATGGACGTCGAACAATTGGGAGGCACGATTATCGAGCAGTTGGCCGATCTGTTTGAGATCGAGGGATGATGAGGCATCGCAGCGAGACACCGCTTGCATGGTTTTCGCTGTTCGCGACGTCGGTCCATTTCGTGCTCGAAACCTGGTATCATCTGGTATGGGGCCAGCCGCTCCAGGCCCTGATCGTCGATTACATCGGCAATGCCTTGATGTTCGGCGGGGCCATCGCCTCGCTCCGCGTGCGCCCTCGCAGCGCTGCCGGTCTGCTGGCGGGCGCGTGGTGCTTCTACCTCGGCTTCGGCTGGCGCAGTGTCTTCGGGCGTATCGAACTGCTGCAGCAGGGCAAGGCCGCAACCAACGGCGAGGCCAGCTTCGTCCTGCCTCTGATCGCCTTCGGCCTGGTGGTCGTGGCGATTTGCATGGTCTGGGCGCTGTGGCTGGCATGGCGACAGACGACCGAGAGTAGCGGTGCGGAATGAGACCGGAGGTGGCAATCCGTTTGCTGGGGCCGGGCGACGAAACGCTTGTCGAGGCCGCTGCGGAATTGTTCGACCATGAGCCGCTTCCCGAGCAGACACGCGCTTTTCTTGCCAGCGAACGCGAGTTCCTGTGGCTTGCCATCGTGAAAGGGCGTCCGGCTGGCTTCGTTAGCGCGACCAGCATTCTCCATCCCGACAAGCGACCCCACCTGTTCGTCAACGAGCTTGCAACTCATGAAGACCATCGACGGCGGGGCATCGCGACGCGTCTGATGCGCACGGTAGAGCAATACGGCCGGGAGCACGGACTGTGGCCGATCTGGCTTGCTGCCGAAGGGGATGACGAACAGGCGATCGCCTTCTACCGGTCGCTTTCAGATATGGAGGAGCGCGGCGCGGTCGTGTTCGAATGGGAGTGACAATGAACGTATCCGACGCCGTAGCCAGCCGCCGCTCCGTGCGCGCCTTTACGCAGCAGCCGGTCGAGCGCGAGGTGCTCGTCCGCATCCTGGAAAAGGCGCAGCGCAGCCCTTCCGGCGGCAACACGCAGCCCTGGCACGGGATCGTCCTCACCGGCGAACCGATGCGGAAGCTGTTCGCGCGTGTCGCGCAGGATCTGCCCAAGGGGCGCGAGGCTTTTGCGCCCGAGTATCACGTCTATCCGCCCGAGCTCGACGGGGCCTATGAACAGCGCCGCCGCGGGGTGGGTGAGGACATGTATGGCGCGCTCCAAATCTCGCGTGAGGAAAAGGGCAAGCGGCTGATGTGGTTCGCCAACAATTTCCGTGCCTTCGGCGCGCCGGTGCTGATGCTGGTCCACACGCCCAAATATATGGGGCCGCCGCAGTGGAGCGATATCGGTATGTGGCTGCAGACCATCGGCCTGCTGTGCCGCGAGGAAGGGCTCGACACCTGCTTTCAGGAAGCCTGGGCGGTCTATTCCCCGCAAATCCGCGAGGTGGTCGACATCCCCAAGGACCATACTTTTTTCTGCGGAGTGGCGATCGGTTACCGCGACCCGGATGCGGCTGTGAACAATTTCGACGTCAAACGCGCCCCGCTGGACGAGAGCGTGCGGTGGGAAGGGTGGTGACCACCCAACCCGCAGTCATTGCGAGGAGCCGAAGGCGACGCGGCAATCCATTGTCCAGCCTCGCTTCCCGCAGAACAGTTCGGTGATGGATTGCACCCGATCCCGTCTTGCGCTGCGATGACGTGACTGTATCAGGCCCCGCATGACCGACACGCCGCTGAAGCTGTTCAACTCGCTGACTCGTGCAATCGAAGTCTTCGAGCCCGTCCACCCGGGCGAGGCGCGCGTCTATTCCTGCGGGCCGACGGTCTATAATTACCAGCACATCGGCAATATGCGCGCCTATGTCTTCGCCGACACGCTGGGGCGCGTGTTGCAGTGGAAGGGCTATAAGCTCACCCACGTCATCAACATCACCGATGTCGGCCACCTCACCTCGGATGCGGATGAGGGCGAGGACAAGATGGAGCGCATGGCGGCGAAGGAGGGCAAGTCCGCCTGGGACATCGCAAAGTTCTATCAGGAGGATTTCGAACGCGACCTTGCGCGGTTGAACGTCCAGTCCAAACAGCATCCGCGCGCGACCGAATATGTCGAGGCGATGATCGCCTGGGGCGAGAAGATCGCAGACAAGCACTGCTACGAACTCGATAGCGGGCTCTATTTCGACGTTTCGACTGTTGCGGATTACGGTCGTCTTGCCCGCGCCGTCACGGATGAAGGCGAGGGGCGCATCGACACGGTCGAGGGCAAGCGCAACGCCGCCGATTTCGCCATCTGGCGCAAGACCCCGGCGGGTGAAACGCGGCAGATGGAATGGGACAGCCCCTGGGGCAAGGGCGCGCCCGGCTGGCATCTCGAATGCTCGGTCATGGGCGAGAAGCTGCTCGGCTTCCCCTTCGACATCCATACCGGCGGGATCGACCACCGCGAAATCCACCATCCCAACGAAATCGCGCAGAACCAGGCCTATTGCTGCACCGGCGGGCTGGACGATGCGAGCCATTCGGGCGCGAAGATCTGGATGCACAACAATTTCCTCGTCGAACGCTCGGGGAAGATGTCGAAATCGTCGGGCGAGTTCCTGCGGCTGCAACTGCTGGTCGATAAGGGCTATCACCCGCTCGCCTACCGCATGATGTGCCTGCAGGCGCATTACCGCAGCGAGCTGGAGTTCTCGTGGGAGGGGCTGGGCGCCGCGCTCACGCGGCTCAAGCGCATCGTGATGGCGGTAGAGCGGTTGAAGGACGCACCTGCAGGCGATCCCTTGCACCAGAAATTGGCCCCCATGCGCGCGAAATTCGCCGAGGCCGTTTCGGATGATCTCAACACGGCTGTCGCGTTGGTCGCTCTCGAAGAGGCGCTTACTGTCAAGAAGGTCGATGCGGGCATCAAGCGCGCGGTAATCGAAGATATGGACGCTGTCCTCGGCCTCGGCCTGTTCGGTCTGACGCGCACCGATCTGCGCATCCGCCCGAAAGGCGCGCAGATCACCGCGGCCGAAATCGAGGCCGAGCTGATTCGCCGCAAGGAGGCACGCATGGCCAAAGATTTCGCCACTTCGGACGCGATTCGCGAAAGCCTTGGGGAAAAAGGCGTGGAGGTGATGGACGGCGACCCCCTCGGTTGGGAATGGAAGCTCTGACCATGGCCGATCCGCAGACTCTCCTCTGGCAGCATCTCAAGGATATGCCACAGGGCCTGCAATTCGTCCGTGATCACGAGGCGGAGGGGTTCGTACTCCCGCTCTATTGTGCCGAGGCGCATCTCGCGATCGAAGTCGACGACGATCCGTTCAAGCCGAAGAACGACAGCGAGCGCGAACGCTGGCAGGAAAAGCACCGCGTCGACATCATGCAGGTCCCGCCCAGCCATGTGCGCCGCAATGCCAGCGACGTCGCCGCAGCGATCGTCGACATTGCGACAAGACGCAAGGCGCGTTTCGCCAACGGGCTTTGATGAGACTCTGGCGCTTCACCCGGGCGCCATTCGTCGCGCTAGATGGCTCTGGCCCGGAACGTCATGGCGCACGCTATTCTCCACCAGGTGTTCCTGTGGTCAATTTTGCTTCCGAAGCCGGTCTCGCGGTATTGGTGGCGCTGCGCTACCTTCCCGAGCATCGTGGCGAGCGCCCGAACGATTTCGTGCTTGGTTGGACTGAGGTCGATGCTGAGCCTGAACGCGGGCCGGAAACCGGCACGGCCGAGACCGCCGTGCGCGCCTGGGTCGCCGACTGGTTGGCCAACCGTCGCTCGCTGCTCGCCGCAATTGCATCGCGCGTGCTTCCCGAAGGCGATATCGTGATGATGAACCCGCTCCATCCCGATGCGAGAACGGTTACTCCCTTGGTCACTCGACCTTTCGACTTCGATGCCTGTCTCCATCGCCCTCCCATGCTTGACACCTACCGGAGCAATCCATGACCAAAGCCGTCCTGTCCGCCCTGATCCGCCCGCTGGTCGAACCGCGTCTGCCTGACTGGGTCGAGCCGCTGTGGTTCGCGAGCAAGGAGCAGGCGCTCGAATATGTGCCGGAGGCGGAGATCGGCTGGTTCGACCTGAACGAGAAAGAACCAATGGCGGAGATCGCGCGCGCCGCCACCGGTCTCAAGTGGATGAATTCGATATATGCCGGGCTCGATTTCATGCCGCTCGACCTGCTCAAGCAACGCGGTGTCACGGTAACCAACGGCGTCGGCATCAATGCCATCACCATCGCCGAATATGTCGTCATGCTGATGCTGGCCCATGCCAAGGGCTATCGCGAGGTCGTGCGCGCGCAGGAGCGACACGAATGGCTGCTCGACAGCCCGGGCAAGCGCGAGCTCTCGGGCGAGCGCGTGCTGCTGCTGGGCCTCGGCGCGATCGGTCAATTGGTGAAGGCCCGGCTCGAGGCGTTCGACATGAAGGTCGTGCCCGTGCGCCGCTCGGGTGCGGAAGGGGCGCTCAAGCCGGGCGAATGGCGCGAGAAGCTGGGCGAGTTCGATTGGGTCGTGCTGGCGGTTCCATCCACGCCCGAGACTCGGCACATGATCGGGGCGATGGAACTTGCCGCGATGCGGCCCAATGGCGTGCTGGTAAACATCGCGCGCGGAGACGTGGTCGATCAGGAGGCGCTGGTCGCGGCGCTCCAGCAACAGAAGATCGAGGCCGCTTTGCTCGACGTCACCGATCCAGAACCGCTGCCCGAAGATCATCCGCTGTGGGATCTCGACAATGCGCAGGTCACCATGCACCTGTCGGGCCGCGCCCAGACCAAGATGTTCCAGCGCAGTGCGGATCGCTTCATCGAGAACCTCGAACGCTGGCACCGGGGCGAGTCGGTTCAGCCGCAACTGGACCTCGACCTCGGATACTGACGGAACGTCCGCTGGCCTGCCTCCGTTCTGGTGGTGAACAGGAGACGCCATGCCCACGCTCAAGGATACCTACCCGCTCTACCTCAACAACACAGCCGAGCAGCCCAACACCGATCTGGAAGTAACCGACAAGTTCACCGGCGAGGTCGCCTTTCGCACCGCGCTGGCCAGCCCCGAGGTGATCGACGCGGCGATTGCGGGGGCGGTCAGGGCCACCGATCCCATGGCGCGGCTGGCGAGTTACGAGCGCAAGGCCGTGCTCGACCATTGCGTCACGCGGTTTCGCGAACGGTTCGATGAGCTGGCCTACGCCCTGTGCGTCGAGGCGGGCAAGCCGATCAACGATTCCGAAGGCGAGGTCACCCGGCTGATCGACACCTTCCAGATCGCCGCCGAGGAGTCGACCCGCCTGTATGGCGAGGTCATGCCGCTCGATATCTCGCAGCGCGCGAAGGGCTATCAGTCGATCTGGAAGCGCTATCCGATCGGGCCGTGCAGCTTCATCTCGCCGTTCAACTTCCCGCTCAATCTCGCCGCGCACAAGATCGCGCCCGCGATCGCGGTCGGCTGCCCCTTCGTTATGAAGCCCGCGAGCAAGACGCCATTGGGCGCGCTGATCATCGGCGAGATCTTGGCAGAGACCGACCTTCCCGAAGGCGCTTTCTCGATCCTGCCCGCCAGCCGCGACGGAGCCGACCTGTTCACGGTGGACGAGCGCTTGAAACTGCTGAGCTTCACTGGCTCGCCCGCAGTCGGCTGGGATTTGAAAGCGCGCTGCGGCAAGAAAAAGGTCGTGCTCGAACTCGGCGGCAATGCCGCGGTGATCGTCGACCACGATGCCGATCTGGGCGATGCACTCGAACGGATTATCTTCGGCGCCTTCTATCAAAGCGGGCAGAGCTGCATTGGCGTGCAGCGCATCCTGATTCACGAGGATGTCTATGATCGGTTCAAGGACATGCTGATCGAGAAGACCAAGTCGCTGATCGCAGGCGATCCCAAGGACCGCGATACCTTCATCGGCCCGATGATCTCCGAGGGCGAGGCGCGCCGCCTCAAGGGCTGGATCGACGAGGCGGTCGAGGGCGGGGCGAGCCTGCTCACCGGCGGCGGGCGAGAGGGCAACATGCTCGAGGCGACCTTGCTCGAAGGCTTGAACAAGGATGCCAAGGCACTGAACGAGGAAGCCTTCGGCCCGCTCGCGATCCTGCAGAAATTCTCCGACTTCGACGAGGCGCTCGCCGAAGTGAACCGTTCCACTTTCGGCTTGCAGGCGGGCATTTTCACGCGTGACCTGTTCAAGATGTTCGACGCCTGGGACCGGCTCCAGGTCGGCGGCGTGGTGATCAACGACGTCCCCAGCTACCGAGTCGACAACATGCCCTATGGCGGGGTGAAGGACTCAGGCCTCGGCCGCGAAGGCATCCGCTTCGCGATGGAAGACATGACCGAAATCCGGAACCTGGTGATCCGGCGGGGGTGATTAGGGATGGGGGAGGGCAGTGTTTCGCTTTGGCCGCCTGAAAGCGGTAGTCCCGTTACCGACGACATTGCGGACGTTTGCCGATGTGAGCTACTAGGGTTGCATGGGTGCAGTTGAATCAGCTTTGATGATGGCGTTTCTCTTGCCATTACTTCTTGCGATCTCATGGGTTCGCGAAGAGTTGCGCATGGTTGAACCAAGGACCCGTTTCGGATTTGGTATTGCTGCGTTTCTAGGGTCAGCGGCTACCTTGTTCGTCGTATTCAGTTTGCTCCCCGAGCCCGCAGCGATAGAGGGCGATCTGCTTCTTATGATGTTGCTGATGGGTGGAATTTCGATCTTCGCTGGCGGGTTTGTCCTGTCTATCGTGCTGATCAGCAGCGCCGTCTGGCAGGCCTTCAAGCGATGGAAGTTCTACCGTAGCAACGTCAGCTAACCATCCAATTGCCGCCATTCCTGTGTGAAGCTGGAAGCTCCACAAACAGACGGCTGCAACGTTCGCCTTACCCCTCCTCCAGCAGCAGCAGTTCGCACTGGACCAGCAGCCGCGGTTCGGGGAGCAGGCGGTGTTCGACTTGCACCACGCCCGCATCGGCTACCAGCTGGCCGGGGATAGCGAATTCGTGATCCGGCAGCACGGCGACGAATTGCTCTCCGGCCTCCACCGCCTCGTCGCCTGCGAACAAGATTGCGAGGCTGTGCCGCGTGCCCGCGAAGGTGATGCTCGCCCAGGCTTTCTCGGTATGCGTCAGCACCTGCCCGCGATGCTGGTGCAGGTCCGCCAGCGCGGCGCGCAGGCGGTCGGCGGCAGTGCGGCGTGTGCGCGGCGGGCGGAGCGGGGCTGCTTTATCCGACATGCGCGGTCTCCTGTTCGCGGACGACCTCGCACGCGGCCTCGAACCCGGCCATGAAGCCGCGGATACGCTGTTCGGTCCGGTCGCGCGGCTCGCGGCCCATGCGCAGGTCGAGCACGAAGCGCGGATCGTGCGCGGCAAGGCGACCGAATTTCGTTGCCGCCATCTCGTGCTGGCGGAGAAATTTCTCGATGGAACGGATCAGCATGTCGGGCTCCCCTAATGATGGCCGAAAGTGGCGATTCGCTGCATGTGTTCCGTTTATGTTCCAATCGAAATCCTACTTGTCTAGGAAAAATCCTATGCTATAGGAATTTTCTCGCATGCTGGGCTTCAGCGTCCTTTCGGCAGTGTGCTGATGGAGTGGTAGGAGGTGTCGATATGGCCGACGTCATGACGCCCGAGCGCGCTCGGCTGGTCGAGCTGGCCGAGGCCGGGCGTACGAGCCTTGCTTCTTTATCCGCCATGCTGGGCCGCAATCCCAGCTACTTGCAGCAATTCGTTCGCAAGGGCAGCCCTCGCAAACTGGAGGAGGCCGACCGTCGTCGCCTGGCCGAGTTCTTCGGCGTGAGCGAGGTCGAGCTGGGGGCCGACCCGCAACACCTGCGCCCCCACGATGCGGATGATTTCATTGCCGTACCGCGCCTGCCGCTCGATGCCTCAGCCGGGCCGGGAGCCTTCTCGGCAGAGGAAATTTCTTTCGACAGCTACCGCTTCAGCCGCCGTTGGTTGCGCGAAATGGGGCTGGAGGGGGCCGACCTCTCCGCCATCCGCGTGGAGGGCGACAGCATGGAACCGACCCTGCGCAGCGGCGACGAGATCTTCGTCGACCGCAACAAGCGTTCGGGCGAGGGCATCCATGTGGTCCGCATCGGGGATGCACTGCACGTCAAGCAGGTCCAGGCCAGCGCCCCGGGCCGCATCACCCTCATCAGCGCCAATGAAAGCTACGCCCCGATCGAGCTAGACCGCGACGAGGTAGAGGTGATCGGGCGCGTGGTATGGAAAGGGGGGCGAGTATGATGAAGCTGATCGGGAAAGTGGTCGGGTGGTTTCGGTGGAGCGTCGTGGGGGAGACCGATAATGACGTAACTCCGGCATATCCACCGGCTCTCGATGCGGCCAAGGTCGGTTCCTATCCCGCCTTGACGAAGTCGGGCGGCGGTTACGTTTGGGACGAAGTGCTCGAGTATCGGGTGTGGTCGCACCCTGAACGCGGTGCGCCCGATGAGTGCGATGGCAGCGACTACTATTACGCATTCGATAGCTATCCGGACGCGCTGGCCTTTTCGGAGTCTCGGGAAGGCACCGAGAGGCCGCTAGCTCTGGTGCTCCAGCGCGAGCACATCAACGAGCCCCGGCCGGGTGTTTTCGAGCATGTGACGCAAGAGCGTATCACCGAGTGGAAAGTCGAGTGGCTTAGCCGCTCGCGCAGGACCGCAAACACCATCCCCGACTTCCTCAGCGCAGACGCGCCGCCCAACAGGCTGGAAATCCTACGCGGTGAGGTTGACTGACACCTTACCCCGGCCGTCTTACATAATCTTCAGACTGCAAGGTCAGCATGTAGTCGGCGATCACCTCGATATCCTCTTCGACCAGGTCGACATCCATCTGCATCGGATAATTGTGCGCATCGGCGAGGAAGGTGACAAGGGTGTCGCGTGTGAGGCCCGGGCTATTGGCAATGTCGGCGAAGCCGGGGGCCTGCGGATTGGGCGAAACGGCATTGTCCTGCACCGCATGGCATTCCCCGCAGATCGCAATGACATAGGTCGGCGCCGCATCTTCGCTGGGCACAGCCGCCACCGCATCCGGCGCGGGGTCGGGCTGGGTATCGTAGGTCTGGCAAGCCGTCAGCGGCAGCGAGGCTGCAAGAATGGCTGCGATATGTCTCATCCGTTCGCTCCTTCGCGCGTATCGCGCCATTATGCCGCAGATGCGGCTTGTTTTCGATGACGAAGCCGACCATTTTCCCCGGCAATGGAAAACAGCAAACAAACTCCCGCCGCACCGCCGATGAAAGCCGGAATCGTGCCCGTGACCCCGTTGCAGCAGAATTGTTCCTTGATCTGGTGCACCGCGACCAACAAGGGGGCACTGGTCGACCCGGGCGGCGATCTCGACAAGCTGAAAGCCGCAGTCGCCAAGACCGGGGTCGAACTTGAAAAGATTCTCATCACCCACGGGCACATCGACCATTGCGGCGAGGCGGGCGTGCTGGCGAAGGAACTGGGCCTGCCGATCGAGGGGCCTCAGGAAGCCGATCGCTTCTGGATCAGCCGACTCGATGAGGACGGCGCGAAATACGGGGTCAACGGGCAGGTCTTCGAACCCGATCGCTGGTTGGAGGATGGCGACACGGTCACCGTGGGCGACCTCACGCTCGAGGTAATCCATTGCCCCGGCCACACGCCTGGCCATGTGGTGTTCTTCCACCGCCCGAGCAAGTTCGCCATCGTCGGCGACGTGTTGTTCCAAGGCAGCATCGGTCGCACCGATTTCCCGATGGGCAACCATCAGGACCTGATCGATGCGATCACGCAGAAGCTCTGGCCGCTGGGCGATGACGTTACCTTCATCCCCGGCCACGGTCCGACCAGTACCTTCGGGCAGGAGCGCAAGACCAACGCTTTCGTGAGCGATTACGCGCTTTCCTGATATGTGCGTGAAGCGCGTCCGCGCTTCCCTTGCGGCTGTTCCGTCCCGCTCCCCCTCCCGGCCACCCACGGGACCATATTCGATGG
>MDTE01165675.1_pt1 | contig 14984 bp, 16 predicted proteins | sample 811231 | NCBI WGS metagenome assembly MDTE01 (sample SAMN05326651, study PRJNA326480) | marine metagenome | isolation source: seawater | place: Indian Ocean: Red Sea | collected 2010 | reverse complement strand
TATAAATTTTTATCTAAAAGACCCAAACTCTTCAAAAGAAACTCGTATTTATTTGCAGACATTATATGCGGGAAACAAATGTAAATACACTACTGAGCTAAGAGTGTTGCCTGCTGAATGGAATTTTAAAAAACAAAGAATAAAAGAAACAAATCGCTCTCGTAACTACAAACTAAATAGCAGGTTACATGAAATAGAGTCAAATGCATCAGATTGTTATAATAATCTTATAAGAAGTGGTATACCTTTTACTCCACTTAATTTTAGAACGGCACTGCGTAATTCATTACATCACAGTGAAAGTATTGAATTCTTTGAGTTCTTTGAAAATCATATCAAAAATCAAAAAGAGTTAGCTAAATCAACAATTACTGATTACAACCAAACATTTAGCACTCTTAAACTCTTTGAGAAAGAAACAAAATATAGAGTTTTATTTAGCTCTATTAACCTCGATTTCTATGATAAGCTTAAGGCCTTTATAATGGATAAACAGGGCTATTCAATAAATACCTTTGGTAAGCGAATAAAAGTGCTTAAAACGATTATGAGAGCGTCAAAAGATAGAGGTTTGCATAACAATACTGATTATGAGAAAAGAGACTTTAAAGTGCTATCTAAATCATATAAAAGACCATATCTAAAATTGGAAGAAATAAACTTAATATATAATTGCGAATTAAGTGAAAAGCATGATAAGTATAGGAATATGTTCATATTGCTATGTACTCTTGGAATTAGAATTAGTGACCTTCCTCAAATCAATAAAGGAAATATTGCCAAGATACAGGGCACAAATTATTTAAGTATAAAGATGCAAAAGACAAATAAACAGGTTACCATTCCAATTCATTCTATTCCTATGCAAATTATTGAGAAGTATAATTATGAATTACCTAATGTAAGTGAGCAAATCCTCAATAAAGAAATAAAGAATATCTGCAAGATAGCTGGATTAGATAGAAAATTTAAGAATGAGAAGGAGACATCTAAATTACATGATATTGTTACAAGTCATGATGGTAGAAGAAGCTTTGCTACTAATTGCTATTTAAGTGGCATACCTGCAAGTCAGATTATGGAGATAACAGGACATAAGACTGAATCTTCTTTTTTAAGATATATACAAGAAACAAGAACTCCACAAGCTCCAGAGATATTTAAAGTGTTTAAGGGAATTAAGCTAAAGTAGTCTATTTAACTAATTTCTTGTAAATTTTTGAACTGATTTCCTTAGACAATTGTTAGTTATATCATATAACTCTTCTAACTCAAAATCATGTAATTCCTTATCATATTCAAACCCTGGTCTTGATAATCTAAAAAATTTAGGTGTGCCAGATTTAGGTATTACTTTGTTTACAAAACATACTGCTAATAATTTACTAACAAAGTATTCGTTATTAGATTTAATATTATGATATTCAGTTTTCCATGTATCAATTTGTTCTAAAATTATATCTATAGATACATCCTGTAAATTAGAATTTGAAACAAATTCTTCTAATACGACACTCAAATTATCCTCAAGCATTCCTAATTTAAAAAATATACTGTAAGCAAGTGAATCAAACCATTTTTCCTTATCCTTATTATTTGAGTAAAATGCTTTAGCAATTGCTAAACAAAATATTGAGCTTCTTCTTGTTACCTTAATATAATGCTCTTTCTTTTTAGTCAAATATTCATCAGAAGTATCAAATAATGATGCATGAGATAGTAAATTAATAAAACCACCTAAAATATTTAATAAGGCTCCTGCAAAACTATTTAATTCAGTAAGATTTCCCCAAACTGGAAGTATTACTGGGTCTTTAACTTCATTATCTATTTTAAATATTACTTTTCTGTTTACAAAATCAATTATTTGCTTTAGTACAATTAGATACATTGCAAAATCAATTAAACTTACCTGATATCCTTCAGTTTGACAACTTTTTCTAAGTGACTTTATATAATTATTAAAAAATTTAGTTAGTCTTTTCCTTCTGTCAAATAATACTTTTTCTGAGTTTAAAGAAATTGAAACGTTAGATTGCTTCTTTTCTATTCTTTCTCTTCCAGTTGATGCATCACCTTCTTCTTCATCATCCATTTCTTCTTCAGCCTGCAATAAGGAAGATGTATTAAAATATTTTTCAATTGAATCCCAAATCTTTATACTATTATGTTGTTTTATAATTTTATGAAATTCTTCAGATTCCTTATTAATATTAATAGCTTCATCATATGTTAAACCAGATACATTTTGAATCTCTTCTTTATCAGATAAATCAGAAACATTAGATGATATCTGTTTAAATTTCTTTTGCTGTGTAATATTTAAGATATTATAAAAATCTATTACATCAAAGAAGCCATTTCTTCCTTCTTCAATAAAGCTACCAAGCTTCATTAATTTGCGATTCTCAATTGATGGGTTGGTAGTCCATAAATCGTTTAAATTATTAACTATCTGTTTATTAGAAATTGGCTTATCATCTCTATCCAATAAAATAATATATGAAGACTTATTATTTATTTCTTTTGGGAGTTCAATTTCAATTCTTCTCTCAAGTTTAGATAAGTTTGAAGCATATAACCTCTCACCCCATTTATCAAAAACAATACATTTTATATTTTCAAATTTCTTATTTGATTCAGTATAAAGAGTAAGTTCCTTGCCATCAAAATCTACTGAAAGTAACTTAACTTTAGAGCTGTTTAAATTTTGCTCTTTTTGATTAATATTTTCTATTTCTTGCTCTTTTTTATTATCCTGTGGCTTAATAGATTCAAAAGCTCCATTAAGTTGTAATTCTTCGAGTAAATAATCGTCCTTAACTTTTATAAGAACAGAAAATTCATCATTTGCTCCTCGACTCTTATCTCCAAAAGCACGTTGTGTCGAATTAGCACTACCAAAAAGACAATAATTTTCTGATTCACCCTGAAACCATAATATTTTTGCATGTAATTTACGACCTTGTTTTTTAGCTTTAGCTCTTTCTACACTATCCCAAGAATAAAAATTAACTCTATTAGACTTTTTCATTTTATGAGGATGTATTCCTTTGTTGCTTTGTAAAAATACATCTGCATTAGAATTAATAAAATAGGATAACAACTTGTCAATTGTAGCACCATTTTCATCATAAAATGGACTAAATATTTTTATATTCTTAATCAAGTCATTTGGAATAAGAGATTTTAACTGTTCTAAAATACTTGTTTCATCATTATACAAAAGTGCAGCACTATAATTATCACTAATATTATGGAATTTATGTAGCTCTGAAGGGGATTTATTCAACAAAAAACAATTATCTGTAACCCAGTTTAATTTATCAGAAGATAATCCTTTAATTCCTTTAGTTAAGTTCTTAATATAATGCCATGCTTCTTGAATCAAGTCTAATTGCTCATTATTTTCTTTATCTGCATAAAAAACACTAAATATTTCATGGTTTTTTCCATGTCCTCCATTTGTAATATTTCCAGAACCTTGAAGTAACATTACATGATTATCGCCAGCTAATAATGAAACTTTTGGATGAAAAGCACCAATAGAGGATACGCTATTAACACTATATGAAGAGCTCAACTCTTTTAAATTTCCCATGGCATATCCAATACTTTGATCTAACATAATTGTATCACAAAAAACATTAACATTAGTTATTCCTTTTCTCTTAAGTGTTCTTAAGACTTGTGATTCAAAGTGATAAAAATCAAATGAATAAGTTGTCATAACAACAGAATGAAATTCTGCTTTCTTTGGAATCTTGTGAAAAAGCTTATACTCACTCATTCAAATTAAGTTTTTTAAATAAAGAATTTCCATCTTCACTTAACCTTGATTCACTGCTTACTAAACCAAGATCGCGAGTAAAATTATATAACGTTTTTAATCTTGGGTTCGTAAAATTAGGCTTCATTGTTTCAATGTGAATCAAAAAATTATCCTCAACAATAAACTTTAGTAAATTTTTGTCACCATTACCCATTTTGCCATATGCAACTCTTGTATGCTCGTTTATTAATTTTAAAACAATATTAGAAATATAATCAGCTGTATTAAGAGATATTTTACTTTCTAAATATTCAAAAAAAATAGATAAAGCATTGCCATTTTTTGCTTCAAGTGAATGGGAGCGAGCATAAGCTCTTGCCTTGTCTAATAAATTAATATTATCATTATATAATCTTTGTAAGAAAATAATACTTAAAGAGATTGTTTTAAATGAGTTATTATTTTTTATTTCCTCTTCTATATTTGAAAGATAATCTAATGTTTCACTATCATCTTTAATTAGTGTTAATGATTCTTTAATCGTTATAGCTTCATTTATATTAAGAAGGTGTTTTAACTCTGTATGAACATTTTCTTTTATATAATGAGTAAAATCCTTAACCAGGTATGACCCTTTATCCATCTCAAATAATAGACCCCAAAATATAGATTCTATACAATAATGAGTTAATTCGTTAAGATAGTAATAATACCAGCCAAATTGAGCACCATTATCTTCTGAATTACTCAATATGTTAATATACTCAAATTTAGGCAAATGTTCCCAGTCATTATTTTTTCTACTTAAAAATTTTAAGAATAATGATATAGTCTCTCTTCTTTGGCTTGGAATCATTCCGTTGATTTTTGTATGCTTCTTTCCATCATCTGCAAGTAACATTTTCAAATAAAATTTACCTTCATCTGTGTCTTTATAATTTTTATTTATGGCAAATTCTTCTAACATATCAATATCAGACAGTTCTAATTTTCCCTCTGAAATTCTTTTAAGAAATAAAATGATGGCTTTTTTTGAAATAGAATTTCTATAGGCATTAGCTAATTTAACACCCTGTTCATCAGTTCTTACAAAATATCCTTCTCTCATTTCAATTAAATTAAGTGCAATTAGAGATCCGGCGTAATACTGACCAAGTGCCCCAGAAGTATAATCCCAATAAACGCTACCTTTTTCTGTATCCTTATTTTTATCTGCTCCTTTACTAATATCAAAAGTGCCAGTATCATTAAAATTATTAAGTTTATCAGAAGCAAAATTACTTCCAATAATACTTTGTTCATTGGGATATTTACTTTGCATTAATAATGCAATGATTAATTCTGCTCTTCTAATAAATGTATACTGAGAGTTAAAGTTTTGTCTGAATATATTTTCATTAGGTAGCTTATGATATTCATCTAATAGCCAAAGATAAAATCCATAATAACGCAATCTTAAGGTAAGATTTGTCATACCTGGCAATAATGTAGCGTAAACAGATATGGAGCTATTCTGAACCCCTAAAGGGTCTCTACCTCGAGTATAATTCCCGCTCTTTGCCCAAAAAGGTTCTTTATATGTCTCTAAATTATACAATAAGGCAAAGTTAAAAATAAGTCTAACTACTTTAAACATTATTTTACACTAATAGGGGTAATGCCAATAGTATAATTATAAGTTATTGATTAAGATTGATTTACGTGTCTAATGTGCTATTTATAGGTAGTCAGATATACACATTAGATTCTGGCATTTTGAGTTATTATGCACCTACTTTGCCAAAGAAAACTAAATAGTTATTATGCACATAATAATTACCTCAAGTTATAAAGAATATCTGAGATAGTTTGGAAGTTGTTGGAACTTATGATGAAGCAACTTTTTGTTCGTTAATATACACTTCTAAAGACCAATATTCATTTGTAAGATAAAAGTCATCGGGTTCGTCAATTTTATTTCCATCTGAATCACACCATGTTTCTTCTTGCCATTTCTCAAAATAAAAATATTGTGTTTCATCTAAAGAATCAACATTAAAAAAGTCATAATATCCACCGCTTCCTTCTTCTATATATTTTGTCAAATCATGCTCTATCCATTCACTAAAAGAATCAAAATCTTCCGATTCATCTTCTTCATTATTTAGAAATCTATTTAGCATATCTGTTAGAGACTTTACTTTAACAATTCCTATACGAGAACACATATCTCCTCCTGATATTTCTTCTTCATAGGACAATTCTATTCTTACCTGATTATTTGGATCATTAATTAAAGTTATTAATTCATTAAGGTGGCTTCTATCAAAGGAAAGTGTATTTGCCATAGATTATTTTTTATTTAAGAAAGGCATACCATCTTTTTTTGATACAACAACTTCATAATCTTCAGGCAATGCACAGCCAATATTCGTAAGTGATGGGTCATTATAAGATGATTCTGTTACAAAAAAATATAATTTTTGAGTTTTGCCTATTTTTTTTATCATCATTTCTTTATATACAAGATACCACTTCTTTCCATTAACTTCATGAATATAAACATCGCTTTTACTTTTAGTATCCATAGTAGATTCTTCTGTATTTTGATTTTTTGTTGAACAACATTCTTTTTTATCCTTTCCAAATAGCCGGTCAAATATTCCCATTTCTAAGTTTTTTTTTTGACTGTTAAAATATAAAAACATTTTAAAAAGTCTTTTTTTTATAATGTAAAATTGTTTTTTAAACTTGTCAGCTAAAGTTGGATAATAAACTTTTTTAATTTCTTCCCATAAATCAGGATATTTAATTTGTAGATACAGATTAATTGCTGCGATTGTCCCTTTTTGTAAACAACGAGTTGATTTAAACATTGTATACACACCTATTTTCCCTTCTAATGTGTCTTGAGATGTAATTTTTTCAATAATCTCCTCTAAACTTTCATTGCCTTTATCAAATACTATTCTTTGCATAATTTTATATTTTTCTAAATATTATCCAAGGGCATTTGTATTTAGTTTGTAAACTACTTTTCTGCTATTCCCCAGTTAATCTTTTCATCACAGATGTATTTGGAGACATACATACTTGCACTCTTTTGATATGGCAAGTGTTTTACCTTATCTGATATAAGACTCTTTGACCTTAAATGAGAGTTTATGTCTCCTACAATATCTCCTTTAACTAAGAGATGATTATGAGTGTTAAAATTATAGTTTGTATACTCAGTAACCCAAAACAAATTAAAGGTCTTATCTAAGCTCTTTAAATACTCCTCTAAGCCAGTCATTATCCTATAATTCTGTTTCTCTTTTACATCATACATATAAGTGATAGTTGAAAAGGTATCCCAATCAGTTTGTGCCAACCAGTTACCATAAGACCTTATAATTTCTTTTTGGTTATTTCTATACATTTTACAATTAGATATAGTAAGGATTAAAGGGTTAAATACCCTTGAACAAATGTTTTAATAAGATTTATTAATTAATAAGCTAATGTTGAGGATTCAAAATACTCCTGTAACTCATTTGGTTTATATCTAACTTGTTTGCCTAAATAAAAATACTGAACACCTATTTCTAATTTACCACTCTTTCTTAGATTTTGAATTGTTCTTGTTGAAACTTGGTATTTTTCAGCTACTTGTTTTTCAGTTAAATATATATCCATCATTTATTATCCTTTAAAATTAATAGGACAAAATTAGTATCTATTTAAAATTTAAGTTGTAAAATTCGCTTGGCTTCTTAACATAGTTCTGTTATGAAACTTGCCCCTGTTATTGCCTCTAATAAATTGAAAAACCCCTGCAATCTATTGGATTACAAGGGTTTTTAAAATTACTTTGCGGTCTGGACGGGACTGTAAATAGATTTACATCACTTTACCTCATTTAACAATCTTTTCTATTTTACTAGAAAATATTTAGCTTAATATTAAATAAAAAGTAAATTATTAATTAACTGTGTAAACAAAAAACTGTTAAACAGACTGTTAAATGTATATATTTGCTTAATGACTATCAAATATTATATTGTAAAAAATAGAAATATACTATTGAATGTAAGTTACGAAGGCAAAAGAATTCAAACCACTTTAGGATTACTTTGTAACAAAAAGAACTGGAATCAAAACAAGCAAAGGGTCAAAAGCTCATCTACTGACTCAATGCATACAAATAAGATGCTTGACTATATAGAAAGTATAGTTAAAGAGATATACTATGAAAGTAAATCAAAAGGAGTTAGTCTAAGTTCATCAGAATTCAAAAATGAGATTCAATCAAAATTAAATGGTAAAGAGGATAATAAATTAGATTTTGTATCCTTTTTTGAATTATTTATAGAGAAAAGTATTAATACTAAATCAAAAACAACAATATCTGACTACAAGTACACTTTAGAAAGCATCAAAGATTACTTTAAATTTAAAAAAAGGGTAATAAGCTGGGATAAGCTTAATAATGACTTCTATGATGGGTATATGGATTATCAGTATAATCAAAAAAGAAATAGTCCTAATACATTTGGAAAACGTATTAAGAACTTAAAAGCAGTAATGAATTATGCTCTACTCACTGGCTTAGAAATAAACGAAGATTTTAAAAAATTTAAAGTCATTGAAATTGAATCTGACCAAATTGCTTTAAATGAGGAAGAGGTCAATAGAATTTATGATCTTAAATTGGAAAATAAATCATTAGAAGATAGTAGAAATCTATTTATAATTGGCTGTAGAACTGGATTAAGATTTTCAGATTTTACTAGAATAAAAAAACAAAACATAATTGATAAAGGTATCAAAATAAAAAGTATTAAAACTAAAGATTTTGTTATTACTACTCTTCATCCTCAGACCAAATCAATTTTGGAAAATTATGATTATTTACTTCCAAATATAAGTTCTCAACAATTTAACAAGAACATAAAAATCATTTGTGAAAAAGCAGAAATTAATGATTTAATTACAATTGACACATATCTTGGAAACCAAAAGATTCAATTAGAAAAGAAAAAATATGAACTAGTTGTTGCTCATACATCAAGAAGAACATTTGCTACAATTTTATATTTAAAAAAAGTTCCTATTAATTTTATTATGAAAGTAACAGGACATAAAAAAGAAAGTACATTTTTGAAGTATATTAAGCTTGGAAACAAAGATGCACTCGAATATCTTAATGATGTCTTTAAATAATAATTCTATTTCTATAAAAATTATAATTTTGAATAATGTATTTAATAATTACATATCAATGGTTATGTTGATTGTAATTACTTGCTTTGCAATATACTATTCAATTAAAAAAACAACATCAAAATGATTTCTTTATTAAGAAAGTAAATTAAAGTGAACCCAATTTATTACATATTAATTGCTGTTATAGTTATTGTTATTTCAATCGATTTTTATTCAAAGAGAAAGAAAAAATTATCAGCGAATAAGGATATTGTTAAAGATCCTATAAAAAAAGAGTTGAATAAGCCGTTAGTAATTATCATAGCATCAGTAATGCTATCTATAGCTTCGTTCTTTGCTGTAAATCATATTATATATGAAGGCAAACTAACTGATACCGATGATGGTGTAAGTATACTTCAAAATTTAACTCTTGAAAAAATTTCATCTAATGAAATTATTTCAAGCGACAGTATGTGGGTTAGTAGATCAACTATGCAGAAGTTAAGCTGTATTGTTGTTGATAGTTTTGGAAATTATAACGGAGTAATTGTTGATGGATATCAGCAAGGATTATGGCAATATTTCTATGCTAATAAAAATTTAAAAGCTAAGGTTAATTTTATTAATGGCAATGGTTCAAATATCTCACAAAGTAGTAATGTGCCAATTAGTGGGAGAAATGGTTTTTTTTATTATTGGCACGAAAACGGCCAACTAGAAATAGAAGTTTATTATAAAAATGGTAAAAAAGATGGTAAATTCAAATCTTGGCACGAAAACGGCCAACTAGAAATAGAAGTTTATTATAAAAATGATCTTGAAGAGGGTAATGGCAAACGTTGGTACGAAAACGGCCAACTTCAAATTGAGGAAAATTTCAAAAATGGTAAAAAAGATGGTAAATTCAAATCTTGGCACGAAAACGGCCAACTAAAAATAGAAGTTCATTATAAAAATGGAGAAGCGGATGGTGTTTACAAATGCTGGTATGAAAACGGTCAACTATTTCAGAAATCCTATTTTAAAAATGGAAAATTAAATGGTGATCATACACAATGGAATGAATATGGAGCAATCGAATATAATTTCGTCGGAAAAGAAAATGAAGACGGCACAATAAATATTACAAAACCTAAAAAAAAGCCTTCATATAAGCCAACGAAAAAAATTATAACTAAAATTAATTCAGATTTTTCAAAAACTGACTATGTTATTTTAATAAATAAAAAATTAAATGATTTAGTAGATACATATTATCCTAAAATGGATGAATGGTGGTATGATGGTTATGGAAGTACACATTATAAATACATATATGAAGTTAATATCAAATTAGAAAAAGTTAATAATGAATTAAATCTCATTATTGATAATGACGTAATACACGATATCGATAGATTTGAAGAGTATCATTCAAGAAACACAATAATAATTCCATTACATAGAGTTAAATCTATAGAATATAATTGGGAAGAGGGTCGTCACGAAATATCTATGATTGGAAACGATATTTCAGTATTTTATGTAGGAAAGCTTTCTGATAAACCAGAAAATGTAAATAAAATTCCTTATTTAAAAGATCCTATTACAGATGTAATTGAAAATGGAACACTTGGTAGTATTAAGTATATGGACATTAATCTAACAACTTCTTCAAAGTATAAACTTTATGAAATCTATAAAGACATAAAAAATTTACTAAATGATTATTATAATTTAGAATTTGATAATAATGTACCTTTTAAAGTTATGAAAAATTAAATATGGAAGATATATTAGATAAAAAATACTTAAGCTGGGTTGCGATAATTCCAGGATGGTTTTTAGGTGATTTTATCGGAGCTATATCTTCTTTTCTTTTAGTTAGAGAGCTTGTTAGTGATGAGGATAAAGACAATACTTTTGAGCTAGCACTGCTAAGAATTAGTTCGCTTTTAATAAAATCTGATGGTAATATCTCCAAAGCAGAAATAAACACTGTTCAAAAATATTTTGATAGAGCATTTGGTCAAAACAAATCAGTCAAATTGTTTAAAGAAGTTAAGTCATCATACTTGAGAAACTATGATATTTATCATTTAATTGGTATACTAAAAACAAAAATAGATTCTAATAAATACTACTCAATAATTCAATTTTTATACTCAATTGCTGCATCTGATGGTAATATTTCCAAAGCTGAAGATGATTTTATATATTTAGTTGGAGGTGAACTTGGCTTTACCAAGTTGAGAATTAACTCTGTTAGAAGTCAGTTCGTGAAAGTCAAAAGCAAATCCAAAAGTTATGACTCTAAAACAGTTCAATATTTGAATGTATTAGGCCTTAAAGAAGGAGTTGATAAATCCGAAATTAAAAACGCTTATCGAACACTGGCAAAAGAGTTTCATCCAGATAAGTTAACAGGAATGAGTGATGGTATTAAAAAACTAGCAGAAGAAAAATTTCAAGTTATTCAAGAGGCTTATGAATATTTAAATAGAAACTATGAGTAGAAAAGCAAAAATTATCATTTTTTCTTGTGTTCTTATCGCATCATATTTTATAAAGTGGGGTGATGATTATATGAAAAACTCTAGATCAATTAATAAAACAACCCCAGAGAATGAAAAAAGAAAAACAGAATTGCTAGACAAAATTGTAGAGCAAATGAAAAAAGAGGATGAGATTGTGTACCATCCAAGACCAGTAAATGGGTTCTCCCCTTACGATTCTTTCTTTGGTAAGGGAATTTATAACAATAACTCAAGAAATTCATTTAAAATTAAAAACACAAATTCTTCAGACGCTGTTGTTCTTTTAATTAATGCGTATTCCGATAGAAAAGTAAGAAATGAATATATTCGAAAGGGAGAAACGTTTGAAATGACAGGAGTTCCTGATGGAACATACTTTCTAAGGTGGATATCAGGAAATGATTGGTCGCCAAATAAGATAGTTGGTAGTTTAAAAGGTGGTTTTCAAACAAATCAAGCTTTTAGTGAAACTGAGAGTAGTCAAGATTGGATGACAGCAAATGGAGGTGTTCAGTGGACAGTAACTCTTTACACTGTGGCTGGTGGTGATGTTGAGGTTGAAAATATCGATGAAAATAAATTTTCCAATTAAAAATTTTAAACTTTCTTAATCTAGTAAAGAAAACTTTTTTTAATTTTTTTTCAAAAACACCCAAATAAAATCGACTTGTTTCTATTATATAGTATGGAAAACTTAGTTGAAATACTTAAACGAGAAATTCAAAGGCAGGTAGAAATCAAACTATCTGAGTATAATTTAGTAAAAGAATCTAATAAACAAGAAATTGGAAAAATCATAACTGAAAGTGAACTTTGTAAAAGGTTAAATATTTCAAGACAAACAATAAGTAAATACAGAAAAGAAAATAAGATACCATATCTAAAAATTGGTGATAATATTAGATATGAATTGGAAAAGGTAGTTAAAGCTATAAGTAATTGATTTACAATAGTTTAATTAATTACATATTAACCTATTTTGGGTTTAAATACCTAGGACATTCTATTACCTAATACTAAATAACTATGAACAATAAAACTAGACTAAATAGAGAGTATGGTAAGTTCTTTGGAAAAGAGAATTGGGACTACTTCTCTACCCTCACATACAAGTTTCCAGTAAAAATAGGTAGGAATAGAGTTGAGATGACTAAACTATTTAACAACATTAAGAAACAAGCGGTTAAGTTTAGTTTAATATGGGTAAGTGAGTATCATCAATCATTTACCTCTATACATAGCCACATACTATCAAAAGGAGCTGATATAAGCCTTATTGACAAATATTGGTACCAGAACAAGCTAGGATATAGAAACGATCATAAAATCTATGATAGACACAAGGGAGCTAACTTTTATTTAGCTAAATATATTGACAAAGAAATTGATTATGATATATTTGGAATTTAAAATTAAATTTGTCAATGTATGACAACCTCAAACTACATAACTTTTATTTTATTAGGTGTAGTAGGCTTTGTATTTCTTATTGACTTTATACTTAACTCAAGGAAGAAACCACTTGAAAAGAGTGTAGAGAAATTTGTGGAGAAGGAAGGTGCTGAAAAAGGTAGTTCCAATAAGCTTAGTTGGGTTCTAAGAAGAAAGAAGAATATTTCTCTTTCTTTAATCCTGATTCCTATTTTAAAAGTTCTTACTCACTTTTTATTATTTCCTAATTTACATGAGGTTGTTGTAGATAGAATTGAAGTATGGAATGCATGGATTAGTGGTGAGACGATTAAAGAAATTAAAGATTATGTTCCTTTAGATTTAGGTTCTCATTTTGAATTAATGTTTACCGATAGATTAGATTTATTCATACCAGTAACTATTATATTTTTAATATTAGTATGGTTCTTTAATGATAAAATAAAAGCAAGATGATAGGGGAATATAATAATTGAGCAATAATGCCATTTTAGAAAGGAACAATTTAAAACAATAGATTAACAATGAAAATAATCTAAAATAATGTGGTTTTTAATCATTTTTGGAGTTCTTTTTATTGCGTATTTAATATTTATGCAAAGGACAAAAAAATTAAGAGAAACAATATTTGAGCTTCAACAAGAAGAAAAAAATATACCAATAAAAAAGCCAAATCCTGTTAAAATATATTCAAGAGGACATGTCACTAATGAAGTAAAATCACTATACTATAAACCTGATTCTGGATATCTTGCAATTGGTGGTTTAGTTCCTGACGATAAAAAGTTATTTAAGATGTGTGTTTTCGATTACAATAAAAAGAAAGATATTGGATATATAACTGATAAAAGATTGTTTAAAACACTTGAAAAACACCCTGAGCATCTTTGCTTTATTTCAGCTTATGAACATGAATATTATAATAGTGACAGAGAAAACTATCACGGAGAAAAATATGATACATATTCAGTTAATGTGTTAACTTATGTTAGAATTACAAATGAAGAATCTCATAAAATTCAAGAATTTAGTGATAAAAAAAATTATAAAACAAAAAGACAATTAAATGCTTATTTAAGAGAAGTTGGATTATTTAAAGCATCAAAATAATACAATACATTAAAATGAAAAAACTACTCAGATACCTTGTAAACACTATTCTATTTATTGTGTTATGGGGTGTTCAATTATTTATAGTAATAGGATACTCTGTTGCTGAGGTTGGTGTTAGACCATCTGGTAGTATTGCAATAGGTGGTATAGTTGCATTAATTATTTCATTTGCAATAGTTAATAGAATTAATAAGTCTAAGCTATGGACAAAGCTATTTCAAGAGGAAGATACTAAAGAATATAAACTCCTTAAAAAGATAATGATTGTTATATTTGGGATATTTCTAATTATACTTATAAGAGATTTAATTTTATATATACTTATACCTTACCTCAATGTTAAAGGTATATTATAAACAATAGATTAACAATGAAAAAACTACTACTTATATTACTATGCTTACCAATGATTGGGTTTGGTCAAAGTGTACCTCAAGGAATTAATTATCAAGCTGTAGCACGAGACTCTAATGGTGATATACTGATGAATCAAGCATTAACAATTCAGTTTTCTATTATATCAGATATAACTACTTCAGCCATAAGTTGGCAAGAAACCCACTCATTATCTACTAACGAATATGGTTTGTTTACAGCTATCATAGGTCAAGGAACATCTACAGGTGTTGGTAGTTCAGCAACCTTTGATGTAATAGATTGGGGAGCTTCTAATCATTTGTTAAAAGTAGAGATAGATTATGGCGGAGGTCTTGTAGATATGGGAACTACATCATTTATGAGTGTTCCCTATGCATTACATGCTAAAAGTTCATCAGTAATAGACTCTACTATGTTTGCTAATATGATTTTCAACTATGGTGGTGGAATGGGAGGAGGTTGTGATTTTAGATTTCCTGATGGAATTAGTGGTGAACCTTTAATAATAGATTTATCAAATGTTAGTAATTATCAAGTACCTATGGGAAAGAGATTATACATATTAAATTTATTTGGAGGTAATTATGCATCATTGTATATTGATG
>MDTE01004408.1_pt1 | contig 14984 bp, 15 predicted proteins | sample 811231 | NCBI WGS metagenome assembly MDTE01 (sample SAMN05326651, study PRJNA326480) | marine metagenome | isolation source: seawater | place: Indian Ocean: Red Sea | collected 2010 | reverse complement strand
TAAAAAGCTTAAAAATATTTATTTTTTTAAATTTTAGTTCATCACAAACCTTCGAGTCTTCTAAGAATCTATAGAATTTGATACTGAGTGATTCAATTTCATCTTTGTGTGCGCCTATAGACACACCGGAAAGGTTATTATCTTTCGAAATAAAGACGTTATCCTTATCTAGTCGATATAGAACCACCATTCTGGCAGAAGTATTCCTATTATTAACTATTCTATTAACACAATTAACATAAACTCTACCTATTGGATTAACAATATACATAGAGTCAAAAGCTAAAATTTGTTTCATTTATTTCTTCATTTTAATTTGTTCTTATATAAAAGATATGATGCAACGCGTAGCCAGTATCTTTAAACAATATAAGAAATAATTGAAACGCGAGACTAATCTTGAATTAGGGATAATATTTTTTTATGTGCATTAGGCCAGCTATCTATACCAGAATAAAAATATACAAACTCTAAATCTTTCTCTTTTATAAATTCATCCAATTTATTAGAAGCTTCCATGCCTTTTACTTCTCTTACATCTTTCAAAGAGCCGCAGATTAATTTGAGATTATTTCCAAGGCTCCTATGAGCGGAATAAATAACTTCGTCCTCCATGCCTTCACAATTCAACCTTAATATAACTGTATAGTTCTCAAACTTCTCTTTAAGATACGAATCTATCTCAACGAAAAATTTACTAGTTACCACTCCTAAAGTTGCTATATAGCTATCTTCTTTTACATTTTCTTTTTCCAAAAAGACAGAGCTTCCTTGAGAAAGCTCGCTACCGTCACCTAAATATAATTTTGTTATAGAAACTGGATTATTGTTTTCGTCAGTCAAGGCGATATTGAAAACCATATCAGCAATTTGATAAACAGCCTTGTTCAAAACAATTCTTGGGTTTGCTTCAACAAACATGGAATAAAATAAATCAGATTTTGACCTAATAGCAGCTCTGCAAGTAGCCAATCTCTTCATTTCTTTGAAGCTCAAGTATTTTCCTTTCCCAAAGAATTTTCCGCGAATAAATCTTTTAAGGAGCAACTTAAAAACTGAATAATTTGATCCAAATATTGAGCTATATTCTTGCGCAAAGTGCGTTCCAACATCAATCCAAATTAACTTCTTCATTTTTGTTCTAAAATTAAATATACCTCAGTTTCACTGGTCCTCACGAGTCACCATCCATTTTAAAAATAAGTCCAATCCTAGGAAATATTAGACTAGAAAAACCTTGTTTGAAATGAGAAATTTGAACTTGTTTTTCAGAAACATAAGGAAGATTTAATTTATAGAATCTATCACCAATATAATACGTTTCTCTCCCCTTATCTTTCATTGTTAAAATAGCCTGGTATTGGATCATGTGACCCAATGGTTGATCTAATAAACTCTTATCGTATGTTGCAACACTATAATTACATTGATAATCACTCATTATGAAGCATGCAGCGCCAACCATGTTCTGCTTAGAATCTAGTATGTAGACTAAGAAAGCATTTCCATCCTTAATTGCCTGATGTTGTATATTCCAAGTTTCAATTGAACGTGTAACACGTCCTGCTACCTTCTTATGTAATGCCTTAAATTTATTCCAAACCTCTTCGGAATACTCATCCATTACTAGTGTTTTCCATTTCTTTTGTCCTGAACTAATGAGAGGCCTATAACTCTTTCTGATATTCTTTCTTATTTCTTCTATGGACATTGTGAGATCAAGGTGCAATTCATAACTAACCTTATCTAGCGTAGCTCCTTGTTCCAATGCTATCTGATACCACTGACTAATATCCCCATCTAAAGATGATTCATTAGTTCTCCAACAATCTCCTTTACTAGATTCAACCAAAAGGTTTAGGAAATCTATGCATGACTTTACTACTTTACGTTGCGACTTTTTAGGAAAATCCTTTATAAACAATGGTGGTAAAACAACACCGCCATATTGATTATTAATAGATTTGACAGGTTCCTTTTCCTCTCTATCGAAGACTAGTGGCCAAACACCGCATGGCTTTCTATCATGATAGAGTATCATTGAAATATCAATTGCAGATTCACTGGCATCACAGAAATGAACTGTCTGATAATCAACTTCATGCAGGGTATAGTAATAAGGTACTTTTTGGCTTCGACTGACTACATCAGACCAACTAATCTGAGAATCAATTCTAAATTCTGCAAACAGCCCCGATGAATTAAAAAGGTTTTCTATTTCTTTATAGGTCATAGTCTACCTAATCTTTTATAAGATCCCAGCTCATTGGGGTCCCTGCTGACAGATCCCTAACTACTTGTTTACCAAGGATAGAGTCCATAAATTTTGTTTCTAATCCGAAACCCGGTCTTACTGCCTTAAGGTTATCTTTTGTAAGTACCTCGCCCATCTTGATATCTTTTGATATATATAACGAACGACGATATTTAACTGATTTTTTTTCTGCTTTTGTTGGGCCATAACTTATTTTTCCATAAGCTTCCCATGCCCTTTGTGTTTCTTGAACTAGAGATTTCATTTCATTTGGTTCCATAGAAAAATTGCTATCTACACCTCCATCAGACCTGCTTAAGGTAAAGTGTTTTTCAATTACAGTAGCGCCCAGAGCAACACTGGCAACTGCAACTCCTATTCCAAGAGTATGATCAGACAATCCTACTTCACAAGAAAATCGTTTTTTCATATCACGGATTGTTGAAATATTAGTATTCTCAGGTGATGCTGGATAAGTGCTTGTGCACTTGAGAAGAGTTAATTCTTTGCAACCAGAAGATCTGGCCTCTTCCACAGACTCTTCAAGTTCTGTATCTGAAGCCATCCCAGTTGAGATTATTAAAGGCTTACCGGTTTTTGATACTCTTCTTATAAGATTTATATCAGTATTTTCTTGGGATGCTATCTTATAAAACGGTGAACCCAATTCCTCTAAAAATTCAACAGCACTATCATCAAAAGGTGTACTAAAGACTAAGATACCAAGTTCTTTGGCTCTATCAAAAATTGGCTTGTGCCAATCCCAAGGTGTATGAGCCTCATCATAAAGTTCATATAATGTCTTTCCGGCCCACTGACTATCAGGATCATTAACAGTAAAATCTTTCTTTTTAATATTTAAGGTCATCGTGTCTGCTGTATAAGTCTGTAATTTAAGAGCATGCACACCAACATCTGCTGCAGCATCTACAATTTCTAAAGCTCTTTCTAGAGATTGGTTGTGATTTCCAGACATCTCAGCAATTATGAATGGAGGCAGAGATTTACCAATACCCCTCTGGCCATAACTAAATTTTTTGTTTTTCAATTTCTTATTTTTTTCCATGTTCAAAAGGTTATAAATTTAAAACCTTGTATCCCAGTAATTGTTATCGTTTGTAATTAATTTAGCAGTTTCTTCTGGCCCGACATTAAACAATGCATCCAAGATGGATAGAGATGGAAAAAAGTCCTGAGTAGAGCCCATTTGTGGATAATGCTTAATATGAAAATTCTGAAATAATACCTCAATATCTTCAACAGGAAATACTCCCTCTTCATTCATATATTCTAGTGCTCCAGAAGAAGAATAGTAGTGCGTTGCCTCACACCATCTAAGCAATTCAAGCACCCTCCTTGAACGTTTTGAAGTAGTTACATAATCTGAACTCAATTTCCAATCAGTGTGCCAATCAAATAAATTTACGATAAATTTCACAAGCCTAATATTCAATGAAGATAGAGTGTTTTTTTCTTCATTCAAAAGCTCATTTATAAAAGGATAGATATCATAAAAGAAGGGAGTCTTAGAATAGTTTTGTTCTAATCTAGTGAAAAATTTTCTCCTCCAGTTTCTAGATTCATCAAAAACCGTTTCATTTAACTTTAAACCAAAATTTTTAGATTTTTGTACAGGAACTGTATACCAATCAACTTGATCGCGATTTACAAATAACTTATTTCTTTGATGAAAACTCTGGATAGAAAATTGGAAATCATCCAGAAAAATAAAGGTGTCTGCTTGGTAAATTAACTCAAAATATCCTTGCCAAGGAAGAAATGTAGGCTGCATCATAGCTACTTTCATGGCCGCTTTCTTTCCAACCTTAACATTTTTATTGATCTATCTTGCCATTCTTCAGAAGGTTCCCCACATTCATAGAATCCATTTTTTATATAGAGCCTCTTTGCATAGTGGTTATCTTCCGCTACGTGGACATAAACATTTATTAACTTAAAATCCTGCATTTTGTTGGTAATTAAATCCTTGAGGGCCTTGCTTGCAACTCCAGCACCCCTTGACTTTTCATATCCAATATAAAGCCAAATTTCCGCCGTCAAAGAATTAAAATCCATATGTTTGAACCCGCAATTTCCTACGTGTGAATCGTCAAGATATATTGCATAAGCTTGCTGAGCTGGATCATTGATAAGATTTTCAAAGTAACTAAGATGAGTTTTCCAGTTGACATCCCCCCTTACCATGAATTTTTCTCGGAAATCAGGATCACAAATCCACTCAAAAGTTTTTATAGAATGGGCTATTTCAACTGGACTTAAGACTACTTGATTCATCTCATTCAATTAAATAATGCATTTCAGAGATCATGCTCTCAGATAATTCAAAAGAGCATAAATCTCCGGATCATATTTATTAGGTACTCTTTCATAGTCTATGAAAAAGGCAGCGTCAGCTATATTCCACGATATATGTCCTATCAAAAGCATTATTAATAAGTCTCTAGATACACTAATTTTTAGATAAGGCTCAACAAGCTCTGAGGACGTGTCGGTAACGATGATATTTTCTGAAGAGGCATCAATACAGAATCTTTCTTTAGTATCGACAGAATCAAAATAGAAATTAAAATCGGGAAAATACTTAAGTCTAGTTTGCATATCCCATTGTCTTTTTCTTGCATACTGCATCAGCCTGTTGAGAGATACAGATGGTTCAAAAGAAAATTTTTCGTGATCGTACTCTACCTTAATTAAGTTTTGTTCTATATGTTTATCTCTGTCATTATCTGAGAAGTGAATGTATGGTTCGTCAGGTATCTTTGTATTGGTTTTGAAATCATATTGTTGGCCAGAATTTAATAGTAAAAGTTCAGAGTCTAAATTTGCATTTGTAAAAATTTCCTCAACACTGCCCTTACAGGGAGCATGAGCAACATATTCATTCAAGTGAGAACGAGAGCCTCCCACGCACCACTCATCAGCGAAAGGTAAGACTCTAATCGGATTAAGTTGACGTGTAGATTCTATAAATGAATTAATTCTGCTTTCTATTATTCTCTCTTTTTCAACTAACTTTTCTTCATTTGTTAAGTTTGTGTAACATCCTGGATAACCAGATCCGCCTGTATACGGAAGAAGAGCTAAGTCTAGTGTTCCATAAGTGCTTTTAATATAACTGATGCCTGAATTGTGAGGCTGACAATCGTTTGCATTGTAAAGAGTAAATCCATCCCAATTCATAACGATTGAGGAATCAATTATTCTTGCCATCTCATCTTCAGGATTTGCTTCTACTATATCAACTATCAAACCTGGCTCTAATTCGACTGGAGATCTTGGTTTAACAAGATGCACTTTTTTAAAATTAAAATTATTATTCTGAAGGAAATTAAGAACAAGATTTGGCGTCCTGTCCATCAAAATAATTTCCGCATCTGGATTGATGTGTTTAATCGTTCCAGCAGAACAATGGTCTTCGTGAATATGAGAAATGTAGACATAATCCAAATGTCCCAAGTCTTTGATATCTAAGACTGGTGGTGGAAAATGAAACCACGCACCATGAAATATCCCTTCATCAAGCCAAGGGTCAAAAAGTACTCGCTTACCATTGTGCTCCACGATGGCAGTCGCACCACCAAAATTAATAATTTTCATATTTATTTAAGATTTATTTATGGTTGGATGCAGCAAAAACCAATGAGGTTCGACCTAAATCTAATTTAGCCAAGGCTTCATAAAATTGCATCAATTTGTCTGATTTATTATGTTTGCGCATAACTTTTTCAAATTCTACTCTTTTATTATGACAGGCTTTACCTAGCTCTTGATTACCAACATAAACTTCCCCCATGAGCAAAAATATTTCCATGGGAAATGATCCTTGCATATGCTTAACTTTATAGTTACATTTTTCTAGAAGGGTTTTAAGAGATGATGAAGAAAAATAGTTTAGATGATGGGGCGGGCATACCCACCACTCTTCGAGATCATGTTCAGCTACTGCAACTGTTTGAAAATCACTAAACTCGTTTGGAACTTCAATAACTACAATGCCACCGGGATTTAGGAGATTCTTTTGTATGCTTTTGAGAGTATCTTGGGGATGACTTAAATGCTCCAGTACATTGAGCATCATCACCACATCATATTTCTCTCCTTTAGTAACGGTAAAGTCATCAATTCCTGCTTCATAAACGTCCAAACCTTTAGATTTTGCATATTCCACTCCTTCAGGGGAAGGTTCTAGTCCACTAACCTTAATACCTTGAGATTGAAAGTAAAGTAGTGCCTGCGCATATCCAAAACCAATATCAAAAACAGAAAAATCTTCTTTTCCAAGAATAGATTTACACCTCTCATAAATGCCGTGCCATCTTGAGTCATAATACTCTTGTCCTTCTCTTTGAACCTCTAATGAAGAATCATTAAATGGCTTCGGGGTATAAAATTCTTCTCTATAATAAATCTCTAACTCTTCTGGAGAAGGAATAGGATCAGCTCTCAAGTAACCAAACTCTTCATCTTTAATTATTCTATATTTATTTTGCATAATATTTTCTAAACTCTATATATTTCTAAGGCACATTTGGCTGCGCCACGACCATCTACCAAGGCCAGGATTTTTTTTCTCATTATTTCTAAGTCTGAGGGATTTTTATATATAGTATCTATTTGTTTTGCAATTATCTCAGGAGTAACATCCTCCTGCCTTCCCAAGAAAAAAGACATGCCGGCTTCATATAATTCATTCATTGGTTCAACTTGGTTTTCAGCAATCGCAACAACGATAGAAGCAAGCCCCATGGAACATCTTTCCCATGTTGTTATACCTGCAGAACCTACATATAGATCAGAGTTGTACATTATTTCAGACATGTTTTCAACAAAATCTAGGCATATTGAATCTGTCATAGTTTCCGCGAAACTCTCAACAGCGCCTCTATCTGAACTGTGAGTGTTCAAAATTACTTTTACATGAGAATTAGATCCTAGAGATGCATGAATTCCTTTAAGTGCTTTTAGGGTATTATTTCCTGTATCTGAGCCACCAAAATAAACCATAATCTCATTAATCTCTTTTTTAGAAGCGTCAATAGTTTGACCAGAAAATTCTTCCCTTAAAAGGGCATATTCAGGACCTAGAAGAAGCTTGCAGCTCCCCTTAACTAATTCCCTGTAACGAAGAGTATTATTTTGAAAATAGTTCTGATCTAACAAAAGATCGCATGAGTGTTCTCTGTTAGCCAAATCATCTATTACAAACAATTTCCTATAGTATTTTTTCAAATATGTTTGCCAGGTCTTATCTATCCCGTAGTGATCAACGATCAACCAGTCAACTCTCTGTTTTTTCAAAATTTCTTCACACTCTTTTGCATCCTTCTCTTGAGAAGTGCCGAGCCAATCTGAATAAGAATTAAAACTTTTCGAATTTTCAGAAACAGCCTCAAGAGCAAAGACTTCAAAACCTTCAGACCTAATTCTGCGAATTGAATTATTTTTATTTTCTCTACAAATAAATTTAACATCGCACTCTTTGCTTAATTCTTTAGCTAGAGTTAGACATCTCATAACATGGCCCATGCCAATCAGGGCCGAGGAATCTACTCTAAAAAATATATTCATATTATTTTGTTATCTTGTCGCTTGATAAATCGCCTCAGCCAATATCCAATCTTCTTCACTATCGATGTCTTGAGAGTGAAGTCTTGGGATGTGGAATGGAATAGTTCTTCTTGAATATAAAGGCAGTTCATTTATAAATGCCTCTGCTGTTCCCCAACAGAATTGACCTGCGTCATGGAAGGTATCATCCAAATCTTGAGATCTAGTTTCAGTATATTCTGGATTTAGCATTTCTAAGCTGGAGTCTTTACTAATGCGTAAGGCTCTTTGAATTGGAGAGGAATAAGGCGTGACAGCAAGACAGAATAATGCATTAGAATCTCTAAATTTCTGATAAGAATTAATGAGCGAGTCCTTGCTAACAAACGGTGCAGTTGCGTATAAACAACAAACATTTTCTACCTTATTTAAATTATCATTTGACTCTAAGGCATGTTTTATTACTGCGAAGGTAGTAGAAAAATCATCAGATAATTCGTTGGGACGAATAAAAGGAACTTCTGCTCCAAACTGTGAAGCAATTTCCGCAATTTCAGTGTCATCTGTTGATACAATAATCTGATCAAAGCAGTTGCTTTTAGTCGCAGATTCAATGGAATAAGCGATGATTGGTTTTCCAAGAAAATCTTTAATGTTTTTTCTCGGTATACGTCTGCTGCCACCTCTGGCAGGAATTATACATACGTTCACACTATAATCTTTTTGAGTGACTTTATAACTTCATTTTGCTGTTCATGTGTCATGGAGTGGAATAAAGGGATACTTAAAGCTCTGCTATAATAGCCCTCTGCCACAGGAAAATCACCCACATCAAATCCAAGATTTTTATAATATGGCTGCGTGTGGATAGGTATGTAGTGCACATTTACACCGACACCCTCTTTTCTTAAATCTTTAAAAATTTCTCTTCTATTCTTATTGCTAAAATCAGGATGGATTTGTATGGGATATAGATGCACCGAAGAAAAACAATTATCATCCTCGTGGGGAGTAATTAAAGGCAAGTCCTTTAATTCAGAATTATATCTTTCCTTTAGTAGATGTCTTTTGGAGATGAATTCGTCAATTCTAGTCATTTGACTAATGCCCAGTGCAGCCTGTATTTCTGTCATACGATAGTTATAACCCAGATCAATCTGTTCGTAGTACCATGGATCGAAACTTGTTTTTTCCATTTTGTCGGTATCTCTGGTCACTCCATGACTTCTAAATAATTCCATTTTAGTCGCTAAAGTTTTTGATTTAGTGGTTGCCATTCCTCCTTCAGCTGTAGTAATGATTTTTACTGGATGAAAACTAAAGACGGTTATATCGGAATATTTACATGAGCCTATTGGTTCGCCCTTAAATTTTCCACCGATTGCATGAGAAGCATCTTCAATAATTTTAAAACCAAATTTTTTACTTAGTTTAAATATCTTTTCCATATCACAAGATTGACCTGCAAAATGCACTGGAACTAGAATTTTTGGTAAAGTACCTTGCTCTTTTGAGATAGTTAGTTTTTCTTCTAATTTTATAGGGCAAAGATTGTAAGTCTCTGGATCAATATCAACAAAGTCTATTTTTGCACCGCAGTAAAGTGCGCAGTTAGCTGAAGCAACATATGAATTTGGACTTGTCCACAGCCAATCGTCTTTACCTAGCTCTAGTGCTAGACATGCAATATGCAGTGCCGAGGTTGCACTGTTAACTGCCACACTGTATCGAGCCTGACAATAATTAGCTACCTTTTGCTCGAAGAGAGGAAGTTTGGGGCCTTGGGTTAAAAAGTCCGATTTGAGTACGCTTAAGACTTGATTAATGTCTTCTGATGAAATCTCCTGCTTTCCATAGGGGATGATAGATTTAGTTGTCTTCATACAGATGTTGATAATTTATTATTCCTGGTTCTCAGTTGTTAAATATATTCCTTAAAAGAAGGCCATTCGAAAATATCATCTGTATGCAAATCTTTCAAAGATTTGCATACACGAAGGGCCCTATCCATAGATGCACCTTGATTAAGTCCATGCTCATGGAAAACTATTGAATCAGGTTCGTATACTATTTTTTTTCCTCTTAAAGTTTGCTCACGTGCCCAGAATCTGTCTTCCACACCATTCTGATTCTCATTAAATTTGCATTCTTCCCATGCAGACCTATCTATCAAAGAAAAGGCATTATGAAAAAATGGGTGGCTTTCAAAAACTATACGCTCTCTTCCAAATACAGTTATAAGATCGCGAGTATCGACTGGATTGCTATGAATGGTTGGGATTTGTCTACCAAAAACACCGGCAGCTTTGTAAGCATGCCTCACTTCAATCAAATTTTGAGCTGAAGTAGTTGTTACTAGCTCACAATGTGCTGATAATATCAAAATTTCTTTCTCACTCGTTTTATTTATACCAAGATTAAGAGAATAACTATAATTAAATTCCTGTTTATCGTACTTGACTACGATACAATTTTCTTCGAGGGCAAGCTCTCGGGAGCCATCGGTACTATCGTTATCAACTAGAATGATTTTAGAAGGCTCGATGGATTGGTTTTTCAGAGATTGAATTACACGGGGCAGCCATTCGATCTCATTCTTACAACGTATTACGACATCATATTTCATAAGTCTTAGATTCTCAAAAATACTTCTTCATACGTGGCAGATTAAGGCAAAAAGGTAATGCTGCCAGAATCAACCCTTTCTTTCCATATACTGCCAGTAGGATAGATGTGATCATCTACGAATTTTTCGTGCATTTCTAAACCCCAGCCTGGCTTGTGTGGCGTAACATAGTGGCCATCAGAGACTTGAATAGGATTAACAAAAACTCCCTCTTGTAAAAATTCCAGATATTCAACTAATTGATTTTGTGAATGGGAAGAAACTTTAATCTGGTCCCAGAGTGCATAATGTACAATCATATTACACAAGCCTATTCCTCCGCCATGAGGGCAAACAGGAACGTTATATTTTTTAGCCAATAAAATTACTGCTAACACATCATTAACTCCTCCTAACCTGGTTGCATCTATCTGACAATAGCCAATTGCATTTGACTTAAGTAGTTGTTTAAAAATTACAGGAGAAGGCACTTGCTCTCCCGATGCAACCGAAATATCAAATTCCTTCAAAGCCCTTGCAATTTTTAAATGGCCTTGAACATCATCTCGAGCTGTTGGCTCTTCGATCCAGAAAGGCTTAAATTCCTTGAGTTCTTTCATGTATTCAATAGCTTCGTCTACACCCCAAACTTGATTACAGTCGACCATCATCTTGGCATCATAGCCTATAATCTTTCTTATAAACCCTAATCTTTCCTTATCATAATCTAAGTTTTGTCCTACCTTCATTTTGAAGCAATCGAATCCTTGTTCCTGCATCTCTCTAATAGTCTTAGATATTTGATTATCTGTTAGCCCTAACCATCCTGCCGTTGAATAAGCCTTCGGACCTTTGTTTTTTAAACTTTGTTCAATTTTTTGATGGTCATTACTTTTCTCATTTAAAATCTCTATTACTTCTTGCTCAGTCAAAGCATCTCTCATGTAACGCCAATCTATTGAATCAACTATTTTTTGTGGGGGTAAATCAACCAAAAGCTTCCACAAGGGTTTTTTTTCTATTTTTGCCCATGCATCCCAAAGAGCGTTAATTATTGAACCCAAAGCCATTCTATTAACTCCATCTGCAAGCCATCTGAGTTGATGATGATCATTGATAAATTTATAAACCTGCCCTGGGTTATTTATAAATTCTGAAAAGTCATAACTCTCTAATAACTTAGCCATGTCCTTTACTCCATAAGCAATCCAGTCATTTCCAGCTCCAGAAGTAAAGCAAACTGAGTGGCCGACAATGTCATTATCGAGCTCTATGGAAGTATAGACGCATGAGTAATTTGGTTTTTTATGAAAAGGATCTGATCCCAGCAACGTATCTGAAGTTGGGACTCTTAGATCCTGAACCTTTATGTCTGAAATTTTAGGCATTTTACTTTTTATTGGTTAGTAACTTTTCATTGCTTTTGATGTAAAAAAATTGAATTCTTTGATCTCGAAACAATTTTAATCAAACTTGTGATTTATAGATTTTATTTTTAAATATTGCATAAACATTAACAATTAATTTGGTTAATAATCCTTTTCTTTTGACACCACATGCCAAAGTTATTCTTGGAAGGTTAGAGTTATGTGCACCTTTCCTATGATAACCAGCTGTATTTGCTAAAACAAATAAACCTTTTGAACCCGTAAATGTTTTCATCCCATAATTACAAATTGCTTCTTCAAGTATCTTACCCCTCAATCGAGTAGAACCTGAACTATGAAAATCATTATTCAGAACTGCCTCATTTGTTTGTTCGGATCTAAAAGCCGCATCAGTATATGAACCTTCTAAATATTCAAAAGGCGAATTTCCCTCTCCAACATCTTGAAGATAAATAAAACCCTTAGCAACACTGGCATAAGTATCTTGATGCATCTCTGAATTGGAGTTCTCCCCGAATACTATTCCTAAAGAATAAGTAAGATCTTTATATGAGCATTTATAACCTGCTAAAGCAGAAAGGTGATGATTAAATTCTTCATTTAGGCACTTCCCCAAAAACCCATTCATCTTATGATTGTCATTTATAGAAAAAGTATAATAAGCAGAAAAAGAACCTTCTAACTCCTTATTTTTCCCATCTTTAAAGTATGGCCTTGCACCAGCATGACTAGGCTTAGCATAAGTCAAAACCCCCTCTAACAATTCATCGATAAAAGAAATTTGAGGTAAGTTTGCGGTATAGCAACCCGACCTAAAAGTATTGGTCACTTCATTCAAATAAATTTCCGGAACTGCCTTTAAACAAAGAGAAGAAATCTTTATATCTAATAAAGTTCTGAGCTTGTCATAATTTGTTCTAGCAAAAAATTTTGTGGTAGGAGATTTATGAATTATTGAAAGCCAGAAAAATATATCCTTTAATACTTTAGGAAATAGCTTGTAAACACGACCAAATAGGAGAGATGGAATCCAATAAATATGCTCCACTCTTAGACCTCTTTTTTTTATAATTTTTTTTTGGTTAAAAGTATCAAAACTTTCTAAGTTATCTGCGAATTTAGATTCAATTTCTTGAACCTTTAGTAGACTCTCATGGTTGTTCATACTGCTAGAACTTAACCCCTTGGTCCGGTGCTACTTTTGAGAGCTTTATTATCAAATCCATATCTTTATCATTCTTCAGCAAAAAACCACTCCACTTAGAAGATTCGATTAATTCAGTTTTTTCATTGAATAACTGGCCTTTGAGAAGATTTTTTATCGCACTTTTATGCCAACCCATCATAGCATAGTTAAAATTTTGAACTGGCTTCAAGTCTTGTGTCCTTGCAAAACCAGAATCCCATTTGAAGTTTAAAGGTTTATTATCATAAACAACATGTACTAAAGCAGGATTAAAAGAGACACTGGATTCCCAGCTAGCATCATTAGATTTAATTACAAAGTTTTGAATATCAGTAATAGTTTGAAGTGGACTTACAGTATTCAACCAAAACACTCTATCGCAGGAGTGATTATCAAAAAAATCCAGAACAACTTGATCACTTGTCGCTTCTGAAGAAGCAAGTGTTTCTTCTCTAAGATAAAAATCCACACCAAGACGTGAAGTAACCTCTTCAAGCATAGGGTCGTCAGTATTTACGACTATTCTATCAAAAGCTTTGCTTTTAATTGCTTTGTGAAGAGCTATCTCCAGGACAGTAAAATCACCAATCTTTAGGTAATTCTTTCTTTTAAGTCTCACAGAACCTTGCCTAACGGGGACCATACAAATATTCATTTTATTTGTGGTAACTTTTTAATATTTAATATCATGAAAATACTTAATAGTTATGAAAAATCAATTAGTTGCCATTCTGAGTAATTTTCTAAACTAGCATGGGCTGCTTCTACGACCATTGTACTTATCAAAGATTCTTTGAAAGTAGGACGTTCATTTTGTAAGTCGTTAAGAGATTTTGTATTATTTTCTAAATCCACGACATCATTAAGGAATGTCATCACACTATCTATACCGTAACCTTGCCAACGCATTTTGCCATTTTCTGTGCCATAAGGCATTGAAAAATCAGGATTAATATGCTGAATTCCCAATTTGTCTGTATTTATTCTAATGCCACGCTCTTTCTGATCCGCTTCATATCTGCCATTGCTGCCAATAAATTTTATTTTTTGATCAGAAACAGCTGAACTAGTTTCGGGATCTATCCAACTGGAAAGAATCGTCTCGGTGAATTTAAATCCATCTGTCATTTGCCATTCAACAACGCACTGAATAGCATCAAAAGTATTGATATTTTGTTTTATGATTTCTGATTTTTGACCTATTGCCATAACTCTAATTGGTATGGCTCCGGTTACAAACCGAATAATATCAATGTAATGAACGCCTAGATATTGAAGAATACTCGTTTTATCAGACCAATCTTTAAAAAAGGACACAGGGATTGATTTCCTTTGACTATACTCTATCCAGCAATTTATTGGCGACCCAAGCTCACCAGACTGAATCTTGTCTCGAAGTATCAAATTAGACCTATCCCATCTTTTATGGAATTCTACTGCTCCATAAAGGCCATATTTGTCTGCAAGATCTACTAATTTTTTTCCTTCATCATAAGTTGGCGTAAGCGGCTTAACTAGTAAAACATGCAAACCTGCATCTAGGCAGTCTTTAGCAACTTGATAATGTAAGTGATCTGGAACTGCTATTATTGCACAAGTAGGGTTGTCGATTTTTTGTAAGACCTTGCGGTAGTGAAGATTATCTTTGTAATCAGACTCTGGATGAGCAGAAACTTCAAAACTAACACCCATTTTAAGGTTCAAATTTTCAGATTTATCAGCAACTTCTTTAGCTGAGCTAGAGGAGGTAGAAACACAATGAACCTCTCCTTTATTACCGGTTTGCCTCTTCCACTCATATATTGCTGGAAGAATTGTGCCAAACCCGTCAGTTCCTTTACCGCTGACATACAACCCAGCACCAATTACTAGTATATTGTTATTTCTCATAGACTCTCCTATATCTTAAAGATCTAGATATATATTTTTTGGATTTATGTTCAATCAAGGATGAAATCATTCTTCAAAAGAATTTTTTCAATT
>MDTE01074213.1_pt1 | contig 14985 bp, 14 predicted proteins | sample 811231 | NCBI WGS metagenome assembly MDTE01 (sample SAMN05326651, study PRJNA326480) | marine metagenome | isolation source: seawater | place: Indian Ocean: Red Sea | collected 2010 | reverse complement strand
GTTTCACCTGAAGAAGAAACTGGGGAACGCCTTGCGCATAGCCTAGGTTATCCGAAAGTCGTAGATTATTTGGGCGTTTCGAGAAATTTCGGGATCAGCAAGTTCGCTGCCGGTGAAACTCATGCAGGAAAAACGCTTGAAGAAATCGGATTTACTGAAGGCGAGGATCCAGCAAAAGCCCGGGTTGTGTTAATGCGACGAGGACAGAACGAGATCATTTATTCTCCAGATAGGTTTGAAAAGGTAGCACTTGGAGATGAGTTAGTCATTGCAAGCCTAGATGAAGCTCTTGACGATCTGATGAAGATATAGCAGATATTAACTAAATATGGACTCACAAACAGCTGGGAGGCCCCCCAATGAAAGACCCTAAAATTAACGGCTTTGCACCGCAAGAATATGGCTCTGACGTCATTGTGGATACGTTGCATGGGCTTGGAATCGACTACATTGCCATGAATCCTGGAGCAACGTTCCGAGGCATCCATGATTCCATTGTCAACCACGTTGGAAACCAACAACCCGAGCTTATTCTATGCAACCACGAGGTTATAGCTGTTTCGTTAGCCCAAGGGTACGGTCGAGCGGCAGGAAAACCGATGGCTGCATTCGTTCATGATATTGTAGGACTACTGAACGGCTCCATGGCAATATTTGATGCCTGGATGGGTCGCTCTGGGGTGTTAGTGTTAGGTGCAACAGGGCCCGTGGACACGACTCATCGCCGGCCTTGGATCGATTGGATACATACTGCAAATGTTCAAGGGGAAGCTGTCAGGAATTTTGTAAAATGGGATGATCAACCCGCAAGCGTGGAAGCCTCCGTTGAATCACTAATTCGAGGGTACAACCTAGTAACATCAGAACCACTTGGGCCAGTATATATATGTTTCGATGCCGACGTTCAAGAGCAAAAATTAGAGAAACCTTACAACCTTCCAGATTTTTCGCAATACCCAAAACCAACACGACTTCAGGCTGATCAAAGTGCACTAGAAGAGGTAGCAAGTCTACTTATCAATGCTGAAAACCCCGTTGTGTTAGCGGACTTCCTTGGGAGATCTGATGAAGCCGTTCAAGGCTTAATCCAGCTAGCAGAAAGTCTCTCTATACCAGTCATAAATGGTGGGGATTTCTTCAATTTTCCAACGCGACACCCCTTATATGCTACTAATTCCAAAGACACTCTGCTGGAAGAAGCTGACCTAGTATTAGCCTTGGACGTTTATGATCTGCAGCAAGAATTGACCACAGTTAACAGGGATACGCGTACAACCAAGGATATCCTAGGATCAGATACAAAATTAATCGACATATCACTGAGACAACTGCTAACTAAAAGTTGGGCAGATGATCATGGGCACCTTTATCCGACAGAAATTTCTGTTGCCGCGGAAACATCCCTGGCGTTACCAGCTCTAGCGAAAATTGTTCAACGCAAACTGGACGATGAGACTGTTTCACTTGCAAAAATCGAAGACCGGAATCAGCGTATTAAGGTCCTTCATGAGACCAGCTTGGCCAAAAACCAGGATATCGCAAAAAACCAGGCTGGGGAGCACCCCTTAGCTCTCTCGACAATTGCACAAGAATTGTGGGAGGTTGTAAAGGAAGACGACTGGGTGATTGGTAATGGCAACCTACGTGGCTGGGTTCAGAAGCTATGGGATATTAAGGATCCGTACCAAGACATGCGGGCGCGGGGCGGGGGAGGACTTGGAGAAGGTCTAGGTCATGCAATTGGAGTTGCCCTTGCTAATCGTGACAAAGGAAGGTTAACAATCAATATTCAATCTGACGGAGATATGCTTTTCACTCCAGCGGCATTATGGACCGCAGTTCATCACCGTATACCCTTACTGATTATCATGTACAACAACCGCAGTTATGGAAACGATCTTGGCCACCAAGGTTCTATGGCAAATGTCCGCTCTCGACCAATAGAGCGCAGGACCATCGGGATCGACATTGATGACCCTAACGTGGATTTCGCCGCTTTGGCACGTTCTTTTGGTGCATGGGCAGAAGGCCCTATAGAAAAGGTTGAAGACTTGGGTCCCGCCATCAAACGTGCAAAAGATGAGGTTATGATAAACGGTCGAGTAGCTTTGGTAGATGTTTACACTCAAACTTTATAATTCAAATATAAACATTCACACTCCCCAATGTTTGTTTGACAGCATTGTAGCTTCCTGTATATTTAATGCGTAGAGGACAAAACGAGATTATGTATGATTCAGATAGATCTGAATAAGTGTCCCTTAAAGATAAATTTTTGAATAGGAGATACTCTAATGACCCAGATTAGCCCAAACGTATATCAATGCCATATACCAGATAAACACTATATGCACCCGGGGGGAACAAATATCTACTTTATAGGCGATCCCAAGAAAGAGATGCTAATGCTCGACACAGGGGAGCATGATAGATCTTGGACAAAACAAATTCTAGATTATTGGAAAGACGATCTAGGAAGCCCCAAAATATCGTCCATCCTCATCTCGCACGGGCACGGGGATCACACCGGCGGAGTCGATAGAATTCAAGAAGCGACAGGAGCAACTGTGAGGTGCCATCCAAAACTGGTAAAAGAGCTAAGGCGTGTTTTGTCTGACGACGACAAAGTAGTTCCTCTAAAATCTAGTGAAATGTTAAGGATCGGGGATGACGTCGCATTAAGAGCAATATTTACCCCTGGTCACGCTATAGACCACGTATGTTATAACTTAGCAAAGGAAAGAGTGCTTTTTACCGGTGACACAATCCTTGGGGCTTCATCTTCTTCAGTAATGGACCTTAGAGATTACATGAAAACTTTGAATAAACTAGCAAAACTGAGAGTGGAAACCATATGCCCCGCCCACGGACCAGTAGTACCATCCCCAAAGGGACGCATTTTAGCTAAATCTTATATCGACCACCGTAACATGCGTGAAGAGCAAGTACTGAAAACTCTTGAAGAAGGAATTGACAGCGTGGAGTCCATTCGCAAAACTATATACCCAAAAAATTTGAAGAAAGACCTACGTAAACCTGCTGAAAGAAACATAAAAACCCACCTAGACAAATTGATTAAGGATAAAGTTGTCCAGGAAGTTGAAGTTACATACAAGCTTGTAGACTGAGAATGGAGTTGGGACATGGCCAACGAGTCTTGCATATTTTGCGATTTGAAAGAATCAACAGACCCCAACAATCTTTTATTTGATGACGAATACGTTTTCGCGTTAAGAGATATTAATCCACGAGCTCCCGTGCATATCTTGATCATTCCTAAAAACCATATTGGGGATGTTTCTAAAGTTAGACTAGAAGACGAACAAACACTTTCACATATGTTTGCTGCGAGTACAGAAATCGCTATTAGCGAAGGCGTCAATGAAAGCGGGTATCGATTAGCTATAAACAAGGGTAAAGATGCGAACATGACCGTGAATCATCTTCATATGCATCTAATAGGTGGTCGGGCTCTAGGGGCCGAAGGTTAACTTGAGGATACCCTTTGACACCAAGCAAACCAAATACGTGTTAATATTGCACTAATTTAATGAATAGTTTCATAAATAGTATTAAAAAAACCATCGGAAACGGAAGTTCTGATATAGAAAGGCCTATTTCTAGAGTACTTGTACCAGTAGCAGGGTTCCCAATTGATAGAGAGGCACTGGAGCTAGCTCTAAAAGTAACAAACTCGGCCCCCAGGGAAGTTTTTGCTGTATATGTCGCGGAGATACCCATGTCTTTGCCACTGGATTCTCTCCCCGAAAAAGATCTTAAAAAGGGTGAAACGATCCTTTCAGACCTCACCAATTACGCGGAAATCAATAATCGCTCAATAGAAACAGAGCTGCTACTAACTAGATCAAGAGGGGACACACTAATAAATGAATCAATAGAACGAAACGTAGACTTAATAATAATGGGTATACAGTACACAAAAAATCATGGTGAGTTTGATTTGGACGAAGCCGTAAATAATCTTCTCAGAAATTCGCCCAAGTCGGTGTGGATTCTTAGAGAATCTACGGAAAGCACACAACAATGAACATTATTATAATGGGCTGCGGTAGAGTCGGTTCTTCCTTGGCATCTAGGCTGGATAATGAAAATCATTCAGTAACAATAATGGATCTTGATTCAAATTCATTTAGAAGGCTACCAGAGAATTTTAAAGGGACTGCTTTGGTTGGCAGCGGGACTGATCAAAGTGCCTTAGAAAGAGCCGGCGCCAATACTGCAAATATATTTATAGCTCTTACTCAGGGAGATAATCGCAACCTCACTGCCGTCCAAATAGCTAAACACATATACGGTATACCAAGAGTGATATCACGTGTCTATGACCATAACCGCGCCTCAATATTCGAAAACTTGGGTATTGAAACATTTAGTTCTACAGGCATAGTTTCAAATATGATGCATGATATTATTGCGGAAAAATAAGTATAAGATGATATATGAATTAATAGGGAGGAACGGGTAGTTGTATATTATTGTTGTTGGGGGCGGCAAAATAGGTTTTGCTTTAACTCAATCACTCTTGAAAAGCGGAGACGAAGTGCTTTGCATCGAGCGTAATGCAAATCGACACGGGGTAATATCCCAAGAACTAGGTAGCGCCTCGTTTCTTGGAGATGGTTGCGAAGTTAAGGTGCTCCAAGAAATCGGTGCACAACGCGCTGATGCTTTCATAGCAACTACCGGAGACGATGAAGACAACTTAATAGCATGCCAGGTTGCAAAACATGAATTCAATGTTTCGAGGACAATCGCTCAAATTAATAACCCACAAAATAGAGAACTTTTCAGGATTCTTGGTGTAGATGCAACTGTAAACACTACCGAAGTTATCATGTCACAAATCGCTCAAGAAATGCCCACTCACCCACTGATACCTGTATTAAGTTTGAAAGGAACTGGCCAAGAGCTATGCCATGTAGAGATCACAAGTGACTCCACGGTAATAGGGAAAAAGGTAGAAGATATTGAACTTCCAGATATGAGCAGTATTTTATTAATAATTGATAATGACAGAACGGTCCGTACTCCGTCGAATGAAGTTATCTTACGATCTGGAGACGAAATAATTGCAGTTATAAGACCTGAAGATGAAGAACAATTACGAGGATTACTTACCGGGACATCCTATTGAACTTATTTATCTGAACCATCGCCATTGGTTGACCGAGCTTGCTCTACCCATTCTTCCATCTCTTGGCGAGCTCTGACAGCAGCATCGCGGCCTTCCGTTATAGCATCTCGCAGAGCTTCCTGGCTGGTATGCCCTAAATCTCTTGCATTGGTCCTCAACTTCGAGCTTTTCTCTAATAATTCCGCACGGACATTTTCGCCCGACTGAGGAGCAAATAATACGCCCAGAATACCCCCAAATATGGTTCCTGCTATAAAACCAACAAGGAAGGGTAGGGAACTTCCACTATCATCTTCACTAGACATGTATAATCTCCAAACTTAATACCAATGCCCCTATTATGACGGACTATAAGGCGATTGAACACCTCAACAGCGTTGAATCAATGATATTCAAGGTTTCCTGTTCCAATATCGATTTACTGCTCGGTAAAATGCTTTTACTCCTGAGTAGAAAGTGAAGGTTGGTATCAGTGGCCTAACTAGTGCATCTAGAACCAGTTTTAGTATCGCTTCCAAATTTTTTGAGCTTCTTTTAATTGATCCTACAGATCCATCCAATACTTTATTTAATTTAAGAAGTACTCTGACGACCAAAATTAATATCAATAAAGCAAAAACCCCGATAAGTATTAGAACTACATCCCGAGTTATGCTTAATATTTCTAGAATATTCATAGTGCTACCGGATAACCTTTTATCCTCTTATTGTATAAGCTAATATCTTGAAAACTAGATACCTTTTTCTCCAACGAAAACCACTAAATCCGCAACGCGGCAGCTATAGCCCCACTCGTTGTCATACCATGCAACTACTTTAATCATGTTATCTTCTATCACCATCGTGGACAAAGAATCCAAGATTGCGCTATGGGGATCTCCCCTATAATCAGAGCTCACTAGAGGTTCTTCACTATAGTCCAATATCCCATTCAGCTGATTTGATGCTGCATCTAAAAATGCTTGGTTAATCTCTTCAACAGAAGCACTCCCACCAATCTCAGCAGTGAAATCAACAATGGATACCGTAGTCGTTGGAACGCGATAGGCCATTCCGTGAATTCTTCCCTTGAGTTCCGGGAGAGCAAGACCAACGGCTCTTGCGGCCCCTGTTGAAGTAGGTACAATGTTAGCAGCTGCTGTACGTGCCCTTCTTAAATCACCGTGTACTTGATCTAAAATATTTTGGTCGTTAGTATAAGCGTGGATCGTGGACATCAATCCCTTTTTAATTTCAAATCGATCATTTATCACTTTTGCTACTGGAGCTATACAATTAGTAGTGCAAGAAGCGTTTGAAATAACATTATGGTTGGCTGGATCATAAGTATCGTCATTAACACCCAAAACTATGGTCTGATCTTCTCCTGAAGCAGGCGCAGATATAATGACTTTCTTCGCACCTCCCTTCAGATGGCCTGCTGCTTTGCTTGCATCAGTGAATATTCCTGTGGATTCGACAACAATATCTACTCCCATATCGCCCCAAGGGATTTTTGCAGGATCTCGCTCCGACACTACTTTAACTTTTTTCCCATTAACTATTAATCCTTCGCTATCGGATTCTACTTCCCCAGGAAATCTTCCATACGTACTATCAAATTTTAGTAGGTGAGCGTTCGTCTCTGGGCTAGTCAGATCGTTAACCGCAACTACTTCAAGCTCTTCAGGATATCTATCTAGAATAGCCTTGAATACTTGTCTACCGATTCTCCCAAATCCGTTGATTCCCACAGTAAATGTCATTACTCACATTCCCCTTATCTTATTAATATTGATTCTAACAAAATTCTAGATCGAAAATGAAGATGTCTTAGCAATTATTAACATTTCTAACCATCAAACCACTGTAATAACTTTAAATTCCTCACATTCGAATAATCTTCCAGACAAGAACTCACCTTTTCCCTAATCCTCGCCCATTCAGGACCTTGATAGATTCTCCGAGTAGCTACTTCCCGGTGTTCTTCATTATCAAAAGAACGAATCCAAATAAATTGATTAGTATCATCTGTAGATCTAAACAACCCACTCACAAAAACACCATTTTCAATATGCAATTTAAGAATACTCTCTTGGAAAACCTTCAGCCAGTCGTTCATTCGTCCTTCAGCTATATCATAAATACGGATTTCGTTAATTTGATTGATGTTATCCGCTCGAAACAAATTGCTATCGCTAGACCAGGAACTCAGAGGATATAGCAATTGCTCTGACCTAGTAACTAGCATACCTCTAATTCTATCCTGTATATTTAGCCAATCGGTACCATCATATATCGTTGAACGAATTACTTCTCTAGATTCTTGATCTGGAAAAAATCTAAGCCAAATAAATTCGTCCTTTTTATCCCTGTTGAATGCAGCACCTTGGACAACAGCACCACACTGTTCGTTGATAACGCGAACCTCTGTGTTAAAAGCCTCAACCCAGTCTTGAATCACAGAATTTTTAATTTGGTATATTCTTAGTTCTAGAACGCTATTATTATCTGAAGGTTCCATATTCACTTAATCCCCATACTGATATCATTGCCTGCATATTTTGCGCTGGACCCAAGCATCTCTTCAATAACCAATAGTCTGTTATATTTCGCCGTTCTCTCGCCCCTTGCAGGAGCACCTGCCTTAATCTGCCCTGCGTCCACAGCAACTGCTAAATCCGCGATCGTCGTGTCTTCGGTTTCACCAGATCTATGGCTAACCATTGTTGAATACAGATTACTTTTAGCAATTCCTATCACGTCCAGGGTTTCAGTTAATGTGCCGACTTGATTAAATTTAATTAGGATCGAATTTGCTACTCGATTATCTATACCTCTCTGCAGTCTAGATTTTGTGGTGACAAATAGATCATCTCCTACAAGCTGGACTTTAGATCCAATTTTTTCCGTCAACTTTGCCCAACCTTCCCAATCGTCTTCTGCTAAAGCATCTTCGATACTTATCAATGGAAAATTTGATGCAATGTTTACCAGATTATCTATCATCTCATCTGATGAGAATGCTGTATTCTCTCTTCTTAGTAAATAGGAAGAGGATCTCGGATCCCACAGTTCTGTGGCAGCGACGTCAATAGCCAATTTGCAATCATTTTCAGGGTTTAGCCCTGTCAAACTTATTGCCTTGAGAATCAGATCTAAGGCCGCCTCATTCGAATCTAATTTGGGAGCGAAACCTCCTTCATCACCAACGTTCGTCGACAAATCACTCTCGGTAAGTAAACTATGTAACGAATGGTATATCTCATTACCCATCCTGAGAGCTTCAGAAAAAGATGCAGCTCCCACCGGAGCCACCATAAATTCTTGATAGTCAGTGGATTCAGCAGCATGAGCACCACCATTTAATATATTGAAAAATGGTATAGGCAAAGTGTGCCCTTGGCCCTGACCCATATATTTAAATAAAGGGAGTTTCTGGGATACCGATTCAGCCTTAGCAACAGCAAGTGATACACCCAATATTGCATTTGCCCCAAGTCGCTTCTTATTATCGGTACCATCGAGTTCTATCATTGTTTGATCAATGAGACTTTGGTCACTAGAATCCATGTTTAAAATATTCTGTCTAATACTTGTTTGAATATTATTAACAGCCTGAGTTACCCCGAAACCGCGGTACCGCTTTAAATGTGAATCTCGTAGTTCTACAGCTTCGTGCTTTCCTGTACTTGCCCCAGAGGGTACTGTGCCGACCCCGATCGAACCATCTGAAAGCAAAACTTCCGCCTGAACAGTCGGATTCCCTCTTGAATCTAATACTTCTCTTCCGGTTATATCTACAATAATACTCATGAGATTCTCAATACCCTCTTAATAAAATACTTAATTGAATCGATTCATCGCTTCTTCGACTCCTAAATTTATGTATGCCTCTATACAATCAGCTGCTTTTTCCAATGCGCCATCAAGGACTTCTTTTTCTGCATTACTGAAACTACCCAATACGTAATCAATGACATCGTCGTGTTCCCGAGTTTGCGGATCTCCTATACCAACTCTCAATCTCGGGAACTGTTCCGTTCCGAGAGAATTGATTATTGACCGAACTCCGTTATGGCCTCCCGCACTCCCATTAGGTCTAAGTCGTATTTTCCCTAATGGTAAATCTTTATCATCATATACTATCAATAATTCATTGATGTTTTGAGATTTTCTGGCAACAAAATCTAAAACTGATTTCCCGCTCTCATTCATATACGTAGTTGGAAGCACTAAATCAATCGGCGCATCACCTATAGAGCCGTGGCCAACAATACTTGCCTTTTTTTTCTTATCAATGCTTATGTTATGGCGGCTACTTAAGATATCAACAACCATGGCACCTGCATTATGCCTTGACTTCAGATACTTACTCCCAGGGTTTCTCAGGCCGATAATATAAATGTTTTACTCCTAACTGTTATCACTAGTCCTAAAAATATCTCACGCCCTTACGAATTAGTTAACATCTCAATAACTTCCGCTTCATTCAGGACTTTTATAGAAAGTTCTTCTGCCTTTGCTAGTTTACTACCCGGGCTACTCCCTAGGATTAAATAGTCAACGGAACGATTTATATTATTTGTGATAGTTCCTCCTAATTTACGTATCATCGATTCTAATTGGGCTCTATTCATAGACTCTAATGACCCTGTTATTGCAAATCTAGTACCCTGCATTGCGGGCGCTGTTAAGCTAGATTCGGTTTGATTAAAGGTTAACCCAGCGTCTCGTAACCTGTTCAAGATTTCGAGATTATCTTCGTCGCTAAACCAATCCAATATGGCTTTAGCAACAATGCCTCCTACACCTGGAACTTCCAAAAGTGTTTCATGTTTTGCGGTCAAAATCACATCTATATTAACAAAATGATTGGCCAACAACCTAGCTGTTTCTAATCCAACATGCCGGATCCCCAGTGAATATATTACTGCTTCAAACGGTCGCTCTTTAGATCGATCGATTGAAGCCAATAGATTGCTCGCAGATTTTTCTTGCATTCGATCCAGTGATAAAAGTTTTTCGTTGGTCAGATCGTAAATATCTGCAATGTTTTCCACAAGACCTTCTTTTATAAATTGTAGTATAAGATTCTCACCAAGCCCGTCGATATCCATGGCTCCTCTTGATACAAAGTGGCGCAACAAATGGCTTCCCCTTGATGGACAGTTTAAGTTTAGGCACCTATGCGCAGACTCGTGAGCTTCCTTGATAATTGGGTAATTACAAGACGGGCATTCTTTAGGCATATTAAACACCGTTTCATTGCCAATTCTCGCGCTCACCAATGGTTCCACAACTCTTGGTATAACGTCACCTGCTCTGGTTATCGATACTAGATCACCAATCCGTATATCGTTATCTGTAATGTAGTCTTGATTATGTAAGGTAGCCGATTTTATCGTTACACCAGTTAGATTTACAGGCTCTAACTTTGCATACGGTGTTAAAACCCCTGTGCGACCGACGTTAACCCCTATCCCAGCTAATCTCGTAATCGCTGTTTTAGAGGGAAATTTATATGCTGTAGCCCATCGCGGTTCGCGCCCTAAAGAACCTATAGTATCCCTAAGTTGTATATCATTTACCTTAACAACTATGCCGTCACAATCGTAATTAAGTTGCTGGTGACCATCTACCCACTCATTGAAGTAATTTTCAACTTGATCCAAATCAGTAGCTAATTTGTTGTTAGGATTAACTTTAAAACCTATATCTGTTAACCATTCTAGAATCTTTTCTTGAGTGCTCGGAACTCGACCTTCGAATGCCCCAATTCCATACACAAAAATATCTAGAGGCCTTGATGCTACTACTGAAGGGTCCATTTGCCTCAAACTACCAGCGGCGGTATTTCTAGGATTTGCGTACGGATCCTCTCCACGGGCAACCCTGTCCTTGTTCAATATTTCAAATTTATCCTTAGGGAAAATAACCTCCCCTCGTACATCAAAACTTTCTGGAAAAGAGTCTCCCACAAGTTTAAGCGGTATACTTTTTATGGTTCTTAAATTAGTCGTTATGTCTTCTCCTTGGACTCCATCGCCCCTTGTAGCTCCTTTAACAAAAATTCCGTTTTCATATGTCAAAGAAACTGCTACACCATCATATTTAAGTTCGCAGTAATAAGTTATCGGAGTTGTCCCCGCCAATTTTTCAATACGGTTATGCCAATTCACGAGTTCCTGGTTATTGAATACGTTAGACAGGCTCAGTAAGGGACTAAGATGTGTGAAAGAAGCAAACCGTTCTGATCTTTTTCCACCTACTCTCTGTGTTGGCGAATCTTCAGTAATAGACCAAGGAAAATCAGCTTCAATCTTTTTTAGCTGATTCATAATTCCATCATATTCGGCATCAGAAATCTTAGGGTTATCTTCAACATAGTAAAGAAAGTCGTGAATTCGGATCAAATCACGCAATTTCTCCGAAGTTTTTTGGATATTTTCTCGATCTGAGGACAAGATTACAAAAACCTTTCAAAATCAACTTACACTACGTATAAATTAACTCATATAATCTACCTACTATATATGGGCAACTCGAACACGATTAACATCGTCAATATTAATAATTGATTCGAGCTGCTCTGGATCGACCTCTTGATCTAGTCCTAATACGGTTAAAGCCGGGCCACGAGCATTCTCTCTACTAACTTGCATCGAAGCAATATTTATATCATTTTCACCTGTAACGGTCCCTATATGGCCGATCATTCCAGGTCTATCGGTATGATTAATCATAATCCATGGTTTACCTGATGGAACGATGTCGACTAAATGTGAACCTAATTTCACGATATGAACCTGCCCATTAATGAGTGCCCCTGATATAAGTGAAGATCCTTCAGTAGATTTAGCTTCAATTGTTATCAAATTACCATAAAATTCTTCTACATCCTCGTTTTTCCGTTCTGTCACCTTTATACCTCGCCTCTGAGCAACGAGCGTTGCGTTTACGATACTGACCCGCTCTTCCGAGCTTCTCTCCATAAAGCCACTTATGACACTTGCCCTTAATACTCCGGTATCGTATTTGGCAATATCACCATGGAAAAATATCTCTAACGACTCCGGCTGACCATCTAATAATTGAGAAATCAGTTGGCCGGCAGATAAACAAACAGGGATAAATGGGGCAATCTCTTTAACAGTTTCAGCTGGAGCAAGCGGGGCATTAACGGCGTATGATGGGGTTCTTCCTTCCATAACATCGAGCATCTGTTCAACAACTTCATTTGCAACGCCATCTTGAGCTTCAGAGGTCGAAGCACCCAAGTGCGGGGTCAAAACTAATCTAGGATGATTATAATTTTCAGATTTATTAAGTGGCTCTTCTGAGTAAACATCTAATGCTGCGCCTGCTAAACGACCTTCATGAAGCGCATCTAGCAGGGCAGTTTCGTCCACTAGACCCCCGCGCGCGCAATTGATTAAAAGCGCTGTATCTTTCATTTTGGATATTTGTTCTTTACCAATTAAATACTTAGAGTCCTTTGCTAAAGGAGTATGCAGCGAGATAATGTCCGAGTTTTCAATTAAATATTCGAAATCAACCAAATCAACTCCGGCATTAGTCGCATGATCTACCGCAACAAAGGGATCATAGGCGATTAATTTCACATCAAATGGGGCTGCCTTTCGTGCAACTTCGCTTCCAATTCGGCCCAACCCAACCAAGCCCAAGGTTTTACCGCGAAGTTCAGTTCCCATAAAATCTTTGCGATCCCACCTTCCAGATATCATAGAAGCATGGGCTTGAGGTACATGCCGCACCAAAGATAAAATCAAAGCAATAGTGTGCTCTGCAGCTGCTATCGTATTGGAAGAAGGTGCGTTAACGATAATGATACCTTTTTCCGTCGCTACTTTTATGTCGATGTTATCGACACCAACGCCAGCACGACCTACTACCTGCAAATTTACCCCTGCAGTCAATATTTCTTTAGTCACTTTCGTATCGCTTCTAACAACAAGGCCGTCATAGGCAGCTATAATTTCAATTAAATCTTCCTGCCCAAGTCCTATCTTTTCATCTACGTCAACTGAGTGGGACTTTAACAAATCGATACCTGATTGAGCGATTCTATCCGCTACTAATACTCGCATCCATTACCTCTTGGTTCACTATTCGCTCTACTATTTTAATACTTTTTTTAACACGTGAAGGGCTTCATCTATTTCAGAATCTGGTATATATCCAAGATGACCTATACGAAAGATTGAGCCAGAAAGTTTTCCCTGTCCTCCAGCGAAAACGACCCCCGCTGATCTGGTTTGCGCCCTAAATTCGGCTATATCCATCTCATCTAAAGCGTTTACAGCGGTCACGGTATTTGAACAATAAAGTTCATCTTTAGGAAATAGGGAAAAGCCTAACGCTTTTACTCCATTCCGTACTTTCTCTGCAATCCTCTTATGTCTGGCATGAATCCCGTCCAGACCTTCTTCTACCATTAATTCTAAAGACTTATTCAGGGCGTTAAATAATGAAAGTGCGGGAGTCCATGGAGTTTGACCCCTAGTTGCATAATCTCTTGCAGCAGCTAAATCAAAATATGCTCTCGGCATCTTCGCTTTTGAATTGGCAGCCCAGGCAGTCTCGCTCATGCTAACCATAGTTAAACCGGGTGGCACCATCCAACCTTTCTGTGACCCTGTCACCACAACATCTAATCCCCATTCATCTATTTTGCATGGTAGAGATCCAAGGCTACTAACAGCATCAACAACGAGCAATTTGTCTCTACTTTTGACTTCTTTAGCAATGTCTTTCAGCGGATTGGTAACACCTGTAGAAGTTTCGTTATGGGTTACTAAAACAGCGGAAATATCTGGGTTTTGGTCTAGCATCATACCAACTTCGCTCGGCAATGCCGGGAGTCCCCAGTCTTTCTTAAGCCATATCACCTCGGCCCCATATATCTCAGCGATCTTACCAAATCTATTTCCGAAAGAACCGATTGATACTACTAAAATTTTTTCTCCAGGTGATAAAACGTTAACAACTGCTGCTTCAAGACCACCTGATCCGGATGCAGTAAGAATTAAAACATCATTGTCGGTTAGAAATAATGTTTTGAGATTATCCGTTATTGTCGGTAACATACCCGCAAATTCCGGTCCGCGATGATCAACCATGGGGTTCATCATGGTTTCCATAATATTATCTGGAATGGGAGTAGGTCCCGGTGTCCGCAAATTCACTAATTTCAACTCCTAATCGATAAATAATTACTATTCAAGGTTGCTAAACCAATAATATTGTTTTAATTATATGTCAGCTGCATGACTTCAGGCTACTAGAAATAGAGAAATATGGGCCATCATTATTTAGCGAAATATTCTCTAGCATCCTGAACATCTAAGGCGATCTGCTCCGTAAGTTGACTAACAGTTTCGAATTTTATCTCTCCTCGAATCCTACGCAAAAACTCGACTCTAATAGTCTCACCATAGATCATTCGATCAAAATCCAAAATGTACGTTTCAACTGATAAAGCTTTATCATCAAATGTAGGGTTGTCTCCCACATTGGTTACAGATGGATATTTATTAGATCCTAAGGTGGTTGATGTTACATAAACACCATCCAAAGGGATAATTCTATTAATGGGAACCGCTATGTTTGCAGTTCTATAACCAATTGTGCGCCCGCGTTCGTGACCTTTTATCACTGAAGATTCAATGGAATGAGGGCGACCTAGAAGCCGCTCAGCCAGCTCCACATTGCCTTCTTCGCTTAACAAGCGTCTTAAACGGGTACTACTAACCCGATCGCTAGACATATCAGTAGAATCAATTGATTCCACCGTAAAACCTTTACTTTGGCCAATCTCTCTAAGCACC
>MDTE01203442.1_pt1 | contig 14986 bp, 11 predicted proteins | sample 811231 | NCBI WGS metagenome assembly MDTE01 (sample SAMN05326651, study PRJNA326480) | marine metagenome | isolation source: seawater | place: Indian Ocean: Red Sea | collected 2010 | reverse complement strand
TTTGGAATCAGGAAATTTCACAAAGTAATTTTTATGATTATACTGCTAATCCATTTTCCAATGAAGGTAATGGTGTAGATAGTACACCTGACCAATTAATTTTCAGAGCTGATTTAGGAACACAATTAAATACTGCAAGTAGGACTTCTATACATCCAAGAGTTACTGGATCAGCAGTTCAAATAACACAATCCTTTACTAATGATAGTGATTTCTTTGCTAATGGTCCTTATGTCATTAATAGAGAAAATATATTTCAAGATCAAGTATTAGCGGGGATTAAAAATAGAATTACTGATAAAATACAAGTTGAAAAAAATATAATAGCTGAGGCACCTTATGGATTTACAACTCCTACAGCAACTACAGCTAGTATTGCTGTAAGTGATTCCACTACTTTATCTTCGTTTCAATCAGTTCAACAACAATCTTTTACTAGTCAAAGTTATACTCCTAGTGTTAACTATTTAGAAGTTGGTTTTTCTCCTTCTAATCAAATTAATGATGATATAAATGCTCAATTAGGTTACTTTAACTTAGGTAATTATATAGGTGACCCAAGATTCCAATCTTCATCAGATTATACTTATCCTGATTTAGACATTTTAAGGGATGCTTATTTTAACAAATATATAAAAAGTTATGATATTAAAGATTTTATAAGATTAATTAAATTCTTTGATAATTCATTATTTAAAATGATAAAAGACATAACTCCTGCTAGAACTAGTTTAGCTTCCGGAGTTATTGTTAAACAACATATTTTAGAAAGAAATAGACAAAGAGCAGCTAACGTTTCATCATCATTCCATCAATATTCAGGATCAGTTAAAACACTAGCAAGAGATTATAACACAGGTTCATCTGATTTTCCACAATATTCAAGTACTAGTGGATCAGCAATTTATAAAATTAGTGGTGGAGGTGGAGGATCATTTAATAGATTTAATAAAATTTGTAATAATCCTTTTTATTCATTAAACTATTTGGTTCCTGGTTCTAGAATAAATAATGTAACTTCAAGTGCTTCTCCTAATGATGGTACTTTTGTTTTTGAAATAGATTCAACACCAAGTTCATCTTTTTATAATAAAGCTTATATTGAAATAGTTCAAAAATCTGACACAATACAAAGTGCTACTATAGCAGCCACATCATCTGCACTTGCATTTAATATTGATACTGGTGTAATTACTGGTAATGTAGATGCAACAGATCAATATCAAGGATTAAATGTAGAATTAGGTGGAACCCCAGGAGCTGATAAAATTGTACTATCCGAAGCTCTTCAATTGAAAACAGGGATGGTAGATGATTTAGGTGAGGGAGATATAACTTTAGTTTTAGGTACTAATAATGTTGGTACTTATAATTCATGTGATATTACTTATTTTGCTGGTGATAGTCATCCTCAAAGATATAACTTAACTCAAAGTTGGAGTGAATCAATTAATAACTCTGTAATTAATAGTTTATTATTTAATAGAAGTAGTTCACAATTTATAAGTGCTTCATTTGGTGGGTATGATACAAAATTACATTCTGATCAATCTGAATTTTATGATGGTATATTTAGTGGGTCTAATATAACAGTTGTAACCCAATCTTTAAACCCAGCTGGATTAGTTTACTTAAAAGTAGCAGACGATACTCTAACTTATAAACCTTTATTTTTTAGCTTTACAAGTGCAGTAGGGGGTACTACAGATAGTATTCAATTCCAAAAATTAGAAAATAATCCAGTTCCAGGAGACGTTTGGATAGGTTCAAGTCAAACTTCAACAGATGATGGAGGTGTAAACACAGTTCAAATAATAAGAATTTCAAGAACTGATGTTAATGGTTTAGATGTAGGTCCATTTATTCAAGTTGGTACTGAACTAGAATTTATTTTTACAGATGCAACAGCTTCCGGAATATCAGGAGCAGTTACTTATTTTGTTACTGGTATTACAACTTATACTGATAGTATCATTTTAAAAATTAGTTCAATTAAAGGTAATCCTACTTTTGCCTCATCTTCTTTAGGAGGACAAGAAAACTGGTCACTATCAGCCTCAGGTACTTATAATACAGATGGTGTTACTTCAGATACGGGTGATGATTTTCAACAACAGGGAGTATTTAGAAATATAGAATCACAAAATCAAAATCAAAATTTCTTCTTTTATAATCAAACCCCAATGGCAGATCCTCAAGGATTTTTTAATGTGGGAACAAACTCAGGAAGAGTAGAATCTGATTATTCAACTTGGGGTACTAATGGAGCTTATAATCCATTAAGAACTTCTAATAGTCCTTGGTTCTTTAGTGGTTCAGCTACTGTTTCATCTTCACTTTTAGATGCAACAGGAAATATTACTTCAAGTGCTGCAATACATAAATCAGCTAGTTACCAAGGTACTAATTTATTCGATCAGGATTTCGTTTTAGGTTCTGCGGTTGATGATAACCCCAGAGGTGATGTATTTATACCGGCTCCATTTAGCATTGATACTTTAAGTGCTAATTTCTTCGAACCTACTTATAATACTCAAATACCTGGTAATATGTCAGGTAGTGAAAGCCAAGTTGGTGGTCATCCAAAAATAAAAGTAGGTGGGACCGCATCTTTAGATTTTCATTTTCCAGCACTTAGAATAGATGGAACATTTCCTTCAATAATACCACCAACACCAATATTTACCCCTTTATCTGGTAGTGCTTTAGCTACTAATAGACCTAACCAAAATTTTGATACTCATTCTTTTGCCTATAGCAATTGGTTCTATAGTGGATCCTCTGCTAATAATGCAAGAGCAGCTGATGGTGCTATTGGATTTCAATGGGCCCAAGCAGCAAGTTTATGGACTGGAACAGGTGAAGGTTTTACAAAAGATCCAGAAAATATAGGTGAAGTAGAATTAACAATTTCATTCGATATTACTGCATCTGCTCCTTTTACTGCTTCATTACAAGGGGTTGAATTTGAAGGTCCTGTACCTAATGGTGGTGGACCAATAACTGGAAGTTACACATCAATACAAGGTGTTCCTAAATTTGGTTATCAATCAAATATAAATAATAGAATAAACCGATCTGGTCTTACTTTTACTCTTACACCTGGTGTATTCTTAGATTTAAATGGAGCAGGAATTAGAAATTTAGGAGAATATTTTAGATTTGCTATTAAACCTAATGTTGATGAACAACAATTTGAATACAGATTTGATGATTTTGAAATTTCATCAGCAACTTGGGAAATTTACTGGTTCTCAGATGCAGGTGGGGGCCCAACAACAGGAACAAGTAGTTATGTACAAAGTGCTGCAACAGATGGTAAACCCATTGATTTTACAACTTATCAACCCGGTCAATTTGGAGGAATAAATAACCAATTCACAGGTTCAACTCAATCATCAGGAGATTCTTACCCAACTGTTGATATTAATGTATTGTTAAAAAGAACAGGTTCAACAAGTGATGGTGATACTTATGATTTCATTATTACTAGTTCAAAAGCTCAAACATTTGATGTTGCTGAAGGAGCTTCATTCCATTTTACGGAAAGCCCAATTTTAGATATTAAAAATTACACAGGTACAGGTTCTGGAGATACTAATACAGGTTCAACTATTAATTTAGCTAATGACATGTATTATATTGAATACTCTATGAGTAATTTTGTGCCGGGAGTAATTGATGGTAACCCAGTTAATACAGTTAATGTTGATTTTACTTCTACAAGTGATACTGGATCTTTAATCTTAATTAGTCAATCAATTGATGGTGGAGCAGCTGGATTTGATTTAACTGGTTCATTAAGAATAATGAAAGGTAATATTGATAATAACCCAGGTACTTATGGTGATGAAATATTAGCACAAACTTTTATTATACCTAATGGCACAACAATAACGCCTGTTCATGTATCTGGTTCATATTTTGGAAACTTTAGTTATAATGATACTTTTACAATGAATATGGAAGTATCAAAAAGTTTTGGTTCTGGTTTAGTTGTTAATGATTATACATTTAAAATATTTCCATCATCTTCTGATTTTTGTAAATTTGATGATGCTTCTAAAATGTCAAGTTCATCAATAGAATTATATAATCCTTTTTTAGATGTTTGGGATGGACCAATAAATAACTTTAAAATACCTACTGATACACAAACCATTTTAGATACTTATTTTGGAGGTGGTGTTTTACCTTTTCCATTATATACTGATGGTCAACCATTATTAAACAACTATAACGACCAAAGAACTAATACATATCTAATGGATGTAGATTATAATAATACATCAGGACCAATAATACCAGTTAATCAGGAATTAATTTTATCTAATTCAGCTTCAAAAGCTTCTGTACCAGATTCTAATTATACTCAATTAAGATCTATTTTTCCTAGATATTTAGGTTCAAGATCATCTTGTAAATTATATAACGTATTTTCTTATGGTGATACAGGAACATTAGGTCAAATACCTAATATTGATTTAAGAAATGCATTCTTTGGTTACTTTAATAATATTCAAAACCCATATCCTAACATTAATAATGTTATTAGATTAAATGTAACTCAATTAGTTGATGAGGGTGGATCCGCTTTACCACCATCATTGTCCGGATTTAGTAATACAATTTTTAAAGAAGTTTTTCCTATTGGAGGAAATGCTTCAATATCAGTTAATTCTGGAAGTAAAGAATTAAAAGACTTAGAAGGCCAATCAACAATATTCTCAGTTGGTAGTTATCCTTCACCTATTTGTTACTCTCAAACTGCAAGTAATGGCTATTCTAGTGAATTGCCTTTATCTGGATCAGGAAGAATTTCAATTTATGATAATTCAGGAAGCGCAGCTGCTAAAACATTCTATGGTATGTCAGCTATGGGTCCAGGTGGTGATGGTACAAGTACATTTCCTGGATCAACTTTTAGTACTGTTTTAAAACCATCAGAAGCAGTTGAAACAGCTTCTTATAATAATACAACAACAACTGTAACAGCTCCTTACATACCAAATGAGGGTATTTTTAGATTTTCTAGTTCAGTAGATGATACAGCTGGAGAAGATTTAAGAAATCCACAAAAAATAACAGTACAAGCTAAAGTAGCTACTGGATTTATTTATGAGTCAGGGGGTGATGAAATGCAACTTATTTTAAGATGTGTTAGTGGTAGTACTAATATTCCATTTAATTTTGATGATATTACTTTAGATGCTTACTATTTAGGTAAAAAAGTTAATTGTGGGTCTTTATTAGGTAATCTTCAAGGTGTTGATTATAGAGATGGAGTTACAGTTAGGTTTGTTACACCAAATGTTTCTAGTAATGATACTTTTAATACAGTTGCTGGAAGAAGAAATGTACCCGCAAAATATGAATCTAAATCTCCATTACTTGATGCTGATAATAGAATTCGTATGGTAATTGAAAATGCAGGTCTTAATGAATTATTAATTAATAGAGGAGTAGCCTGGAAAAGTAAAGGTGGTGTAGAAAGAGGGGGCCCAGTTGAAGCTTTAGAATTTACAGTTAAAGCACACACTGAAGTTGGTTTTAAAGCTGAAGATCAAATAAAATGGATTTTTGAAGGAGAGTTAAGAGAACCTAAAGATGGAGGAAATAGAGCTAATCTTTTCTATCCACCATCAACACCTGCCGAGGTTGTTCAATTCCCAACTAATTTTACAGTTAATGGTGCTTATGACGATGCAGATGGAGATAATACAGCTTCTGCACCTTATTGGGTTTACTCTCAATCAGTATCTCAAAGTATAATTGAAATGTCTTCTTCCAACTTTAATGAAGCTTATGGAACTGCCTGGTATCAAGGACAAATACCTTATATACCTGGTGCTTCACAATATTTTGAAGGTGGAAGCGAACCAGTAGGTACTAGATTTGATAATATAATTTATCCTTTAGAAATTCAAGCTGGAGATCAAATTAGATTTGTAAATAATGAAAATTATACTTATAACATTATTAAAGTAACTGATCCATCTGAAAATATAGTGAGTAATCCTGGGGGTGAAAGAGTAGGAAGAGTAAAACTAGAATTAGATGGTGAGGTACCTACTAGTGTTAATAAGGACTTTTTCTTAGTAAGAAGACCTATAGTAAATGCTAATACTGTATTTATTGATGGTGATTTTCCTTATGCTAATTTAATTACAGTTGATAATTCATCATCAGGTGAAGTTATAACATCGGGTATTTTATATCCTGATTTTCCAACTGAATTTATAAGTGTTAGTGCTTCAAAAATAGTAACTGATCTAATTAGTCAAGGAGTGATAGAACCTTAAAAAAGTGATATATTTATAACATATAATAATATTTATATAAAAAAACAAAAATGGGATATTTAAATAACGCAGTAATAACCGTTGATGCTATTCTAACAACTAAAGGAAGAGAATTGCTAGCCCGTAACGACGGTTCATTTCAAATAACACAATTTGCTCTTGCAGATGATGAAATTGATTATACTTTATATAATCCAAACCACCCATCAGGTTCTGCATATTACGGTGAAGCTATTGATAACATGCCTCTATTAGAAGCATTTCCTAATGAGCTTCAAATAATGAAATATAAGTTAACTACATTACCTAGAGGTACAGCTAAATTACCTGTACTTGATCTTGGTTATGCAGCTATAACATTAAAACAAGGTGCACAATTAGCAATTACACCTCAAACCTTAAATTACCTAGGAAATGAACAAACTTTTGAAACATCAGGATATAGTGCTACTATTGGTGATGTTAGATTAATGAGTACTTTTACAGGTCAAGGTATACAAACTGATGCAGCAATTTCGGCTAATGAAACTGCTACTCAAACTATTGGTACAAGTGTTTCTAAAACGGTTATTGGTACTCAATTTAATTTAACTGCAACAACGGTTAATACTTTATTTGGATCTAATTCTCAGTTAAGAACAACACTAACTGTTGTTGGATTAGATAGTGGAGCAAGAATAACAGTACCAGTTACTATTACTAAACAATCATTAACAACTTAAGATTATGGGATTTAAAACATTCGATCCAGAAGATTTTGTAGTAAGTTCAGATTCTGTAACATCAACAGTATGGAGTAATAATAATCCTTCACTAAATGTTGCATTTACTTCTTCAACTCAAGCTGAAGGAGCTTCAGGACCTTATTATTTAAGTGTATATCAAACAGCTTCATCATCAGATCAAGCTATTGTTCAATATCAAATAGCATATGGTAATAAAGTAGGAGCAGGTGGGGTTGATTTTGACTCAGCCGTACCTAATGTTTCACCAACATCAACTATTTATGGACAATATAGAACATTAGTACTAGAAGACGAAAACTCAAACTTTGTTTTTGGTGCTTCAGCTACTGGTAGTGGAAACAATAATGACTTTTATGTTATAAGTGTAGAAAGAGCCAGATACAAAGAATCATTACTACCAGGTTCTTTAAATTTAGTTTTATCAAGTTCTAACACAACAGCTACTTATAATGCTATTCATTTAACTGATAACTCAGGTGAAGTAACTTTACCAATTTATTATGGTACTCAAAGAGCTTATCAAATAATTAGTGGTTCTGATGGAACTGCTTGGAATGGTAATGGTTATTCATATAGTGGTTCTTATGGTTTATTCCTACCAGATATTTCAACTATTTTATTAAATGCTGCAGCTTTAGATGATAACTCATCTCCAGGTTCAACAGGAACAGATGATGGTGGTGGTATTAATATTGGAACTAACCAAACTGCTAATACAGCAGGAAATAACCCAGAAAAATTATATTTACATATTTCAGGGTCTGTTGGAGATAGTAGTGGCAATGTGTTTAAATTAAATTCACAAGAAACAATAACATCGGATTTTGTTTTTGTTAGAGCAAGAAACAGTGAATTCAATTATTCAGAAAATCCTAGCTTTATTTCGGGATCTACAGGTGAAGTAATTTATACTTACTTTATTGATAATCCAACAGTATATCCAACTACAGTAGGAATGTATAATGATTCAAATGATTTATTAGCTGTTGCAAAATTATCCAAACCAATACAAAAAGATTTTACGAAAGAAGCACTTATTAGAGTTAAATTAGATTTCTAAGATGAATGAGCGCTTTCAAACAACTAAATTCGCAAGATATTATAGTATCTCCACTGGAGGTAAATAAAAATTTTACTTTTTCTGGCTCAGGATTAATAAATAATGATGTCGGCATTGATAGGTTTTTAGGTAAATCAGGTAATTATTTAGTTTCTCAATCATTAACAGGTAATATAACAGGACAACAAATCCCAGAGGTTCTAGTTTATAATTCAGTAAAACAACTTTATTACGCTAATTATATTTCGGGTAGTGCAGGCTTTGTTGGTGCCGCTACTTCTGCTAGTATTGTTATAGGTGCAAATGAATTAGGTAATGTTAGCATTGGTAATAAACAGTCTACTAATTACTATGATTATTCACAAACAACATTATGGCCCAATAGATTTATAGTAACTGCAAGCGCAGAAACAGCATCTGCTGAGGTTGGTGTTGTTTCAATACCTTCAAAACTTTATGGAGATTATATACAACCCGAATCATTTATTTTAGATGTTGGAAATAGTGGTTCAATTATTGATGATGGAGAAGGAAGACTTAAATTTGCACCCGCTGGTAGTAGTACTTATGAATACATGAATGGTAATATAATCTATGATCATGGTATTATTACTATTTTTGGAGATACAATTGATGGAGATACAATTAATACATTGGGATTTGTTACATCTTCTAATGTTACAATGTCATTTTCAAGTTCTATAAAAATTTATGAAACACAATATCAAATTACGGTTTTTGAAGATGAATATAACTATTCACTTAACCCAAGTATTATAACTGGTAGTCAAATACCAACACAATTTTCTGGCAGTGATATAGATTATGTTAATACAGCTTCAATAGGAAAACCTTTAGATTTTGCAACTAGTTCTTATTTTAGCCCTTATATCACTTCAGTTGGGTTATATGATAATGATTTTAATTTATTAGCAGTTGGTAAATTAGCTAAACCCCTTCAATCATCACCAACAACTGACACAACTATCTTAGTTAATATAGATAGGTAAAATTGCTTGTTTTCTATAAGTGTCTTAATTATATTTAACTTAAATAAAAAATTATGAGTTGGACCTATCAAGGCGAAACAATTAAAGATATATCAGATTTTCCCCCTAATTCATTTGGCTTTGTTTACATTATAAAACATATACCATCAGGGAAAAGCTACATTGGAAAGAAAGTTCTTTATTTTTCTAAAAAAGTAAAACTAGGTAAAAAAGAACTAGCAAAATTAACTAATGTAGTAGGAAGAAGACCAGCATATAAATTAGCTGTTAAAGAGTCTGATTGGCTTACTTACTATGGTTCGCAAAAAGAATTAAAACAATTACTTGCTGAAAGCAAAGTAAAAGACTTTAAGAGAGAAATATTAAAAATATTACCAAGTAAAAAATTATTAACTTATTTTGAAACTAAATATCAAATGATATATCAGGTATTAGAAAAACCTGATGAGTTTTTTAATGATAATATTTTAGGTAAATTTTATACTAAAGATTTTGAAGATATAGAATTTAAGGATCCCTTGGAAATTAATAATATTTAATGTATATTGTCGTTTATGGTTAATCAATTATTGGTTACATTGGTGAACTCTGTTTTAGGTTCAGGAAAACCTACTGCAAGGAATAATTATGCTTATAATTGTCCATTTTGTAATCATCATAAACCTAAATTAGAAGTAAATTTAACGGAAAATAAAGAGGGTAAAAATCCATGGCATTGTTGGGTGTGTGGTGTTAGAGGTACAACTGTATACCAATTATTTAAAAAAGTAAAAGCATCCGCAAGTAAATTAACTGAATTACAATCTTTAGTTAAATCGTCTAAAACTACTAAATTTAAAGTAGTACATAATACTATATCATTACCTTCTGAATTTATTGACCTTTCTACTGTTAATAACAGCGATATTACTGCTAAGCACGCGTTAGCATATTTAAAAAGAAGAAATATAAGTAAACACGATATAATAAAATATAATATTGGATTTTGTAAAAATGGTTTATATGCTAATATGATTATTATACCAACTTATGATGAAGGAGGTAATTTAAATTACTTTACTGCTAGATCATTTGAAAAAGAACCATATGTAAAATATAGAAACCCTTCAGTATCCAGAGACATAATACCAAATGAACATTTAGTTAATTGGAATGTACCTGTAATATTATGTGAAGGATTATTTGATGCAATAGCTATTAAAAGAAATGCTATTCCATTATTAGGTAAAAATATTCAAAATAATTTAATGAAGAAATTAGTTACTTCATTAGTAAATAAAATTTATATTGCGTTAGATAGGGATGCAATTAAACAAGCTTTAAAATTCTGCGAAATGTTAATGGCAGAAGGTAAAGAAGTCTATCTTGTAGATTTACAAGATAAGGATCCTAGTGAAATGGGATTTAGTAGTTTTACTAAACTTATACAAAAAACACAACCATTAACCTATAGTAATTTAATGGAAAAGAAACTAGCGATATGATTAAAAAAACATATGATAGGATAATAGAATTATCAGACGACCATAAACAAATTACCTTACCAGATTCTAGATATTATAGAAGAAATGGACAATATTATCCCTCTGTTACTTATGTCTTACAGAGTTATCCTAAGGGTAAGCATTTTGAAGATTGGTTAAAAAAGGTAGGGTATAGTGCTGACTGGATTGTAAAAAAAGCAAGTGAAGAAGGTAATGCTGTTCATCTTATGATTGAAAAATATTTTAAAGGTAAAGAACTTAATTATTTAAACGAACATGGTTACCCTAAAATGGATCCTCATGTTTGGCAAATGTTTTTAAAATTTGTAGATTTTTGGGAAACTTATCAACCAACCTTAATTGAAACTGAGGTACATTTATTTAGTGATGAATTAAAAGTTGCAGGTACTTGTGATTTAATTTGTGAAATAGATGGTGTACTTTGGATTATTGATTTTAAAACATCAAATCATTTACAAACTACATACGATTTACAATCAGCTATATACGCTAAAATGTATGAGGAATGTTTTGGTAAAACAGCTGAAAGAATAGGTGTAATGTGGTTGAAATCTAAATCAAGAGGACAAGACAAATCAGGTAAAAAATTAAAAGGTAAAGGGTGGGAAATTTACGAATCTACTAGATCCCAAGAAGAAAACCTTAATATATTTAAATCTGTAAAACAAATATTTGATCTAGAAAACCCTAAACATAAACCTGCTACTACATCATTCCCTACAACAGTAAAGAGAAGTATATAATATTTATAATAAAATAATTTATTATGTGGGATAATTATAGATGGGTTATCTTTGATACTAGTGAAACTTCATCAATCAATTTTCATCAAGTACAAGAAACTAGCTTAGATACTTTACGTTTAAATTATTCGGGATCTCAAACTTTTGTTAAGTATATAGGAGATATGCCTCCAACAGTTTCTAATTTAACAACTAAAGAAGGACCCTACACATACGATGAAATTTTAAATATATTAACTGGAAGTGCTTGGATGTACTCAGGTAGTAATGATTTAAATAATTAATAATGGGCATTGCAAGAGGACCAAATATAGTAACTAAAGATTTAGTTATGGCTGTAGATTGTGACGCAGTCAAATCATACCCAGGTAGTGGTACAACTTTATTTGATTTAACAGGTAACAATAATGATGTTACACTTCAAAATGGAGCTTCTATAAGTAATGGAAAAGCTTCATTTGATGGTACTGATGATAACGCTAAAGTAGCGGACACAACAATGTTAGAATATACTCCTACTGATAGTTTTACTGTTATGGCAGTTTTTAGTTTAACTTCTATTGAAACCTTAGTTATAGATGGAGTTAATTATGATACTAATACAACACTACTTGGTAGAGGATCAACTTCAGGTGCAGTAGGTTTAGGTTTAAGAAGGAAGGCATCAAATGGTCAATTATCTATTTATGCGGGTTCAAGAGGTGTATCTCAAATTACTGATGCTTATGACATTGATGCTAATAGAATTTATTGTACAACTTTTTCCTATACACCTACAATTCAAAAATTATATGTAAATGGTGAATTTCAAAGTTCATCAGATACTACTGCGGGGGCAGGTGGTTCATTTCAGGATACTTTTTGGGCTGTTTTTTATCCTCGTGCGGTACCTGGTGGAAATGGTAAAAATGGAGAAGGAGATTTTTATTTAGGTAGAATGTATAGTAGAGAGTTAACGGCCGCAGAAGTAAAACAAAATTTTAATGGTATAAAAAATAGATTCGGATTATAATGGGAGGATCAGCAGGACCAAAATTAGTAACTAAGGGATTAGCTTTAGCTTTAGATACAGCTGATAAAAGATCTTATCCAGGCAGTGGAGATGTTTTATTTGACCTATCAGGTAATTTAGATGGGGAAATTTATGGTTCACCTAGTTTTACTTCTAATGATCATGGTACTTTTGATTTTGATGGTAGTAATGATTATGTAGGTGATTTTGCAGATACGGCTATAGATCTTATTCAAGGCCAAACTAATTTTTCTTTAGGTGTTTGGTTTAAAATGGATGCATTAGCTTCTTTAAGAGGTTTAATTGGTACTTTAAACTATAGTTGTACTAAAAATTTAGGTTTAGTAGCGGATAATACTAGTTTAAAATTTTACAACGATACAACTACATGTAATTCTACTACTATTGGTTCTTATGTTGAAACGGGAAAATGGATTTATGCTGTTGGAACTTATGATGGAACTAATACCCGACTTTATGGTTTTAAAGATGGTACTTTAACAACAGCTAATACAACGGCTAAATCCGGTGCCGCAAATACTTTTACAACTGATTTCCAATTTTGGGGTGACCAATATGGACCTTATTATACTGATTGTAAAGGAGGAATTGGACATGTTTATAATAGAGTTTTAACCCAAGAGGAAATAGAACAAAATTATAATGCATTTAAAAGAAGATTTGGATTATGAGTATAGGACCAACAATAGTAACAGATGGCTTAAACTTATCAATTGATCCGGCGGATCCTAATTGTTATGTAACAGGATCTTCTTTTGCTTATAATTTAGCAGACCCTAATGAATCAGGTAGTTTAAATAACCCAGCCAATACATTTTGGTCACCTACAGGTAGTTTTTGGTATTTTGATAGTTTAACAGATAGAGCTGGAATTGATGGTAATTTTATAGCTTTTACTGAAGATGATGATACACAAGGTGATGCAACTAACGCTATAACTTATGAATGTTGGGTTAACAGACAGGGCTTATCAACACATTCTCAACCAAGAATCATGTCTACAGATGCTTCTGATTATTGTACACTATATGTACCTGGTAGTAATGGAGCTCAAAATGTACGTTGGAGATTTAATATAGGTGGTAGTGCTAAAAATGTAACTTCAACAGGATATAATTCAGGATTTCCAATTGGTGAATGGTTTCATATTGTAGGAACTGCAGATTATAATGGAAGTAACTCTTTTAATTCTTATCTTTATATTAATGGTGTACTAAATAATTCAACAATAGGAGGATCAGCATCAGGTAATTGGGGAGATGGTACTACAAGACCATTTGGTGTTTTTACTAATGTAGAAAGTACAGTTCAAAATAATGCGGGTTATAATGGATTTTGTGGACCAGTTAGAGTATATAGTAAATCATTAACAGCAGATGAAGTTAAACAAAACTATAATGCCCAAAAATCTAGATTTGGACATTAATATTTATAATAAAAAATGGGATTAATTAGAGGACCAGGTATAGTAACAGAGGGATTGGATTTATCTCTGGACCCTGCATCAGTAAGATCTTACCCAGGTAGTGGTACTAATTGGAATGATTTAACTAGAAAACTTACCTATACAATTGGAAGTAATTTAACTTTTAATCCTGGCCATCATGGCGGTTCTTTTACGATGAGTAACAATGGTGGAGCAGGTGGAGGTGCTCTTAGTACTACAACATTAACAACATCAACTACTTGTACATTTGTTATTTGGATTAAAACAACAGACTCACAAGCTTTATTTTGGGGGGCAACTCCATCGTCTTATGGTGGTTCTTATTATTTAGGAGCTTTTAGATCTGGTAATAAAGAATATTATGGTAATTGTGGATCTCCAGACTATTATCAGGATTTAGTTGAAGTTTCTAACATTTATGATAACGTTAGAGATGGTGAATGGCATATGTGTGAATTTAAAAATGTAAATTTTTCTTCTTGGACTAATCAACATAATTTTAATAGTTATAATTCTTATACTTTTGGTAATGGTAGTTGTGGTCCTATTTTAATATATAATAGAAATTTATCATCATCGGAAAGTTTACAAAACTATAATGCTTTTAAACAAAGATTTTTAGGGTAATGGGTAGTCAAGGAAACATATCAGGTGTATCTGCAAGCAAATTAGTAGCTTCTTCTAGTGGCCCTAATATAGTTAAGGATGGATTAACGGTTTTATTAGATTCAAGATCTAAAAGATCATACCCGGGATCAGGTAACACTTGGTATGACTTAAGTGGAAATAATAATCATGCATCATTAAATAATTTTACTGGCCCCGGTGCTAATACATTTAGTGGTTATAATTCAACTACTAGATTTATGATGTTTGATAGACATGTAGGTACCTCTAATACGGCTAATAATAATTATGCTTTAATTCCAAATAGTACTACTTTACAAGATTGTGTAATAACTTCTACTGGGGGTTTTTCAACAATGTTTTGGTTTAGGCAGGATCAATATTTTTGTACAGCTTTAACAAAATGGAATGGCTCTTGGGAAGTTTTTTATTGTGATGACCTTGTTTTTAGAACTCAAGGAACAGGAGGAAACGACTATAATACAGGGATAGATGATTCTGTTAATGCTTTTT
>MDTE01166390.1_pt1 | contig 14986 bp, 11 predicted proteins | sample 811231 | NCBI WGS metagenome assembly MDTE01 (sample SAMN05326651, study PRJNA326480) | marine metagenome | isolation source: seawater | place: Indian Ocean: Red Sea | collected 2010 | reverse complement strand
GGCGCAAGCTGGGATGCTGTTGGTGGTTTGTGAATGCATGTGTGGCGTTTGGACGGTCTTGAGTCACGACTCTACTACGAAGGCAAGTGATGAGTGGCTTGACTCACTTTGACGATCACGGCGCCAGCCGCATGGTGGATGTGGGCGGTAAAGCGATTTCGCAACGCGTCGCTCGAGCCAGCGCCTTGGTATGCATGGCGCCAGAGACACAGCAATTGATTCGAGATCGCAAGATGTCAAAGGGGGACGTACTTGAGGTGGCGAGATTGGCGGGGATTATGGCGGCGAAGCGCACGGGAGAGTTGATTCCGCTATGCCATCCTCTCTCGATGGATTCAGTGGAGGTCTCGTTTGAATATTGCGATGAGACACGATTACGTATCGAAACAACGGTCAGTGTAACGGCACGTACTGGCGTGGAAATGGAAGCGTTGGTCGCAGCCAGTACCGCAGCACTGACCATTTATGATATGTGTAAAGCGGTGGATCGCGGCATGGTTGTGCAGGCCATCCAGCTAGAAGAGAAACGCGGTGGCAAGAGCGGGCATTTCTTACGTGAAGACGGTGTGTCGCAGGAACCAACCGATCCTGATGGGCCAGCCATTTCAGACTGACGTTGATGCGCACGCGGACCGGGAGCTCGCGATGCACCGCGTGTTACTCTTCCTGGTCGCGTTGCAACATGGGGCGGAGTTCGTCGACAAAATCACGTACGTCTTCGAATCGACGATAGACACTTGCAAATCGTACGAACGCGACCTGGTCAATCTGGCGCAGGCGTTCCATGACCATTTGCCCTAATTGTTCAGTGGTGATTTCACCGTCAATGAGGGCGCAGGCCTCGTTCTCTATTTCGGTGATCAAGGCATCAATTTGTTCGTCATTAAGCGGGCGTTTCCAGCACGCTTTCGCGATTCCCGCACGCATTTTTTCCCGGCTGAAAGGTTCTCTGGCGTTATTGCGTTTGACGACCTTGATGAGTCGCTCTTCGAGCCGTTCGTAGGTAGTGTATCGGTGGTTGCAGGACAGGCACTCACGCCTGCGCCGGATGGCGAAACCATCCGTACTGGCCCTGGAGTCGACGACGCGGTCGTTGTCGCAACGACAAATCGGACATCGCATGAGCGAACCTCGCATCGTGCGGGCACGAGCGGCGGGAAATCGACAAAAACCAATGATTAATGTTGCCGTCAAGGCAGTATATGTCAATACGAAGTCGCAAATTGGCGCAGGAGACAGGAGCCTGTGCGCGTTAGAATATGTTGCAAGTCTGTTTGTTTGTTGCCATCGGCCTGGGCGCCGCCGCAATAACGGTGCCTCGCATCCGTGGAAGTGATTTGAATAATGAACGAATCTAAACCGAGCTTTTCGTCGGAGCGGGAGGCGGGGCCAGCTGGCGATAAGGTTGCTGAATATGGCGAGGTAAGTCGCCTCGCAGTGATCGCGGCAGTGTGTTCGGTTGCCTCGTTAGGCACGGTCTTTTGGACGCCATTTTTGCTTCTGTCCATGGTCGGTTTCGTCTTGGCGGTGGTTGCTTTACTGGTTATTCGTGTCAGTTCTTTACGGCTGGTTGGTGGCGGATTGGCGACAGGAGCCTTGGCGCTGACGAGTTTTTCGAGCACGTATGGCATTGCCAGAAATGTTGCCTACGACCAGCTGCTTTACAGTGAGGCGCGTGTGCAGGCGGAAAAGTGGATGAACCTGGTGCGAGATGGAAACGTTGACGAGGCATTTCAGGTCCGTATTCCGAAGATGGCCCGTCGCCGTCAAGGACAAACCTGGGAGGAGTACTACGCCAGCAATCAAACTGCGCGAGAAGGTTTGGACGAATTCTATCGAAGGTCTCCTTTCAAGGAATTGAGAGAGCACGGGCATCGTGGGCAACTCCGATTTGTGGGAAACGTATCCTTGAAGAAGTTCGGGGCAGATGAGCAGGTGGTCGTGCAGAAATTTGAGTTTACCTATCAAGAGCAAGGGCAAACCCGTTCGTTGGCGATGCAAATCGCATTGAAACGTCGTTACCACGAGCGTTTCAGCCAATGTCATTGGGAGTGGTTTTCAGAGGTGCCGATTCTGGAACGCGAGCAAGCACGCCCACGGAAGTCACGGCAGCAGGTGAAAGCAGGCAGTGTGTCGCGCGCACGTTTTGATCGCAATCCGCATCATCTCCTGGGCTACGTACGCTAGCAAGAGGGAGTCTGGGGGGCGACGCGTTGCGTACAGGCGTTTCGGTTTTGCGGGCCATTGTTCGGCTCGGGGAGCTTCTTTCGAGAGATTGTGCGAGCTTGTTGCGGTAGCAGGGTGGGGCGGCGGATCATTGAGAGCAGGAGCTGTAGATGAATCGAGACGAAATGGATGCGGGAATCCGTACGGTCACTCAATTGGCGGCTTACTTGCAGCAGTTGCAATCCGATGCCCGAAATCTGGTCGGTCAGATTCAACCGCAACAGCGGGGTTACGCAATTCCTGAAGAGGATAACCAGATGCGTGCCTTGCTGGTTTCATACTGCCAGGCTCGCAATGCTCTGCTTGAGCTGATTCAGACTTTAAGGGCAGAGGCGCAGCGGGATGCGAGTCAGTACCGCGTGATTTTCCTGACGGCATTCTCTGCAGCGCTGGTTCTGGTCGATGCGGCTCGCTTTCTGCGGGAAATGGTCGAGAAGAGGGACGTCGTACGTGCAAAATTGAATGAAGCGGCGCCAGAGTTTGGAATCCCGGCGGGGGTCTACGATAAGGTGCAGGACTCGCTGTTGAAGCCGCGGCACGCATGGCACTTGTATCATGCGATTGCCTATTTGGACGCACACGAGTCGGAGTTGCGGGAATTGGCGACGCGGCCTGATCTGCTTCCCTTGATGGGAATTGTCGATCGGTTGCGTCATCGACTCGATGTTACATTGGCGACGTATTCACAAGCGCGGTTGCGTAATCGCGGCAAGAGATTGGTCTCGCTGGTGCGAGATGATCTACTGCGCCGTTCGCTGGTAGGCTTGCAGAAGCTAGGGTGTCTGCTGGTGACCGATCGTTACGCCAGACTCGGGCACACTCCGTCTCTCCCTTCGGCAATCGTGGAGAGTTTGCAGGAAGTTCTGCAGCCGGGCGACGTGCTGGTGGTGCGCAAGGAATACGCATTGACAAACTACTTTCTGCCGGGCTACTGGCCGCACGCGGCACTCTATCTGGGAACCCTTGACCAATTACAAGCCTTGGGCCCTCCTTCGGCACCTCTGGAGGCTGCCTGGAAGAGGGTTCTGGACACGGATGAATCGGGACCCCGGGTGTTGGAGGCGCTCAAAGATGGCGTCCACGTGCGTAAGTTAGATTCTCCCCTCAAATCAGATTCAATCATCGTCTTGAGGCCACATCTGAGCATGGAACAAATGGCTGAAGGGCTGGCCAGGGGGCTCGTGCACGAGGGTAAAGCCTATGACTTTGACTTCAATTTAAGGCGGTCGACTTCGCTCGTATGCACAGAAGTCATCTATCGAAGTTTCGATGGGCTGGGTGAAATTCGGTTTGATCTAAAGCAACGCGCTGGGCGTTCGACCTTGTCGGGGTCCGATTTGATATCGATGGCGTTACGCGACGAAAATGCATCCGTGTTTGCTGCGTATCACGTCGATTTTTCGCAGCAGTTAGAGCTTGATGGCAAAGCGACGGAGCTGATTCGTCAGTTTCATACGCCCGGCTGATCAGGCGCGTGCAGCTCTGGGAACAGTGAGACAGTATTAATCTGCGGGGCCATCAGTCAGGCTGTCGCGGTGCGGCGGCTGGGGTAGACGCACGAATCCTCCGGCAGGAAGCAGGCCGCGTGATCAGCTGAACGCCTGCCGGACGGATTGCTTCATCTTGGCGAGGCCAGTGCGAGCGACGCTCAGTGGATCTTGCTTCCAGTAGTCGCGGTTGAATAATTCCAGCGACAACGTTCCCCGAAAGCCAGTTTCCCAAAGGCCTTTCAGAATGTCGGTCAGCGGAGCGACGCCATCACCTGGGTAGACACGGTGCGCGTCCGTGATGGTTTCGCGCGAGGGTGTTGCAGGATAGTCGTTGACGTGAAACACGTGGATCTTTTTGCCGTTGATCAACTGGAGGCCGGCAAAGCTGGAGCCGCCTTTGTACAGATGGTACACGTCGGGCAGCAAACAGGCGTCCTCTGCACCACTTTCAGCAGCGACGTAGAGCAGTTCGCCCAATCGATGGAGTGAACGCGAAAACCCCCATAGCTCGACTTGGGGAACGACTCCTTCCTGGCGGCCTGCTTCCAGCAGTGCGCGGTAACGAGCAGCGGCCTCGGCGAGATTCAGGTCGGACTGTTTCGTGGCGCCGGCGGGCGGCGCGGCAATACGTTTGCCGCCAATCTGACGGAGATTAGCCATGTCTCGTCGCGCCTGTTCGAGGCCGGCCTGACGTTGGTTCGGGTCGTCCACAATCCAGGTGGCGAATCCGATAGCGCTTTCCACAGTGAGATTCAGATCCTCGATCTGCTTTTTGAGATCCGACAAACGACCGCCTTCAGCGAGGTATTTGTCGAGGTCACGCAGCCAGATTTCGATTCCGCTATAACCCGCGGTCGCAGCGATACGTATCTGGTCTGTGAGCGGCACTTTTTGGCCTTGGATTGTGCTGGTGTTGAGGCAATAGCCGAAGGGATGTTCAGGCGTTGCGGGGCCTTTTGCAGCGAGGTGCTCGCGGGTCACCACGGCGGTAGCAGTCGTCGCACCGGCGACCTTCAGCAGATGGCGACGCGTCAAAGGTGAATACATGCTGGTGTCCTTTGTAGTGGCGGAATCGGGCTATTGTCGGAGAGGGGTACCAAGAATGCAATTACACAGCCATAAACGCACTTGTCTGGTTTATGCGGGCTTCCTATACTCCCTCGCGATTTGCTCAAGGTCGCTCTGCTGGTGAACGTCGAGCGGGCATGGCTGTGTGGGAGCCGAATGATGAAGAAAGTCGTGATTGCGTTACTGGTCAGTTGTTTGCTCGCTGGCGGGGTCGCGGATGCACAAACGGCCAGCGAAAGTTCAGGCAATACCGCCGCGGTCGGGGATGACCAGGTTTTGCCGCGTTCACAGGGACAGGTTTTCAGGCGGTACGATTTGCGACCATACACGGGCAGAATTGATTCAAACCTGCCGCCACAGCAGGCAGTGATCGATTGGATTCTTCGAGAGACGGGTACTGCGACGTGGTTTAACGAACCGCTAGGCTTTTTTAGTGCCAGTCGAGAAACCCTCACGGTGTATCACACACCGGCGGTGCATCGTGTGGTGTCCGAGGTGGTTGACCGTTTGGTGCATGGCGTTACAGAAGAGGTGGTTCTTGATGTCCGGCTTGCGCGAATTACGAGTCCTAGTTGGCGCGTGCGAGCACAGCCTATGATGCGTCCTGTGTCGGTATCCCAGCCAGGTGTCGAAGCGTGGATTGTCTCCCGTGAGAATGCCACTGTGCTGTACAACACAGTGGCACGGCGGGCTGATTTTCGCGAGTCCATTTCACGGTCCTTGACCCTGGAGAATGGCCAGACGCACACATTTGTGCAACGCACTCCACGCCGCTATTTGCGCACGGTACGAAATTCAGGCAGAAGTGACGTACGTTACGAATCGGTAGCGGGGGAAATACAGGAAGGTCATCAATTGGAGTTGAGTTGTCTTGTACACAACAAGCAAAGGACCCTGGATCTTTTCATGAAATGCAGGCTGGACCAGGTTGAGCGATTCTTCCCGCTTGCTATCAACGTACCGTCCGGAGGCAATCAGCAGGCACGGCTGCAAGTCCAGGTGCCGCAAGTTTCGGGTTGGCAATGCCAGGAGCGTTTCCGCTGGCCGCAGGATCACGTGCTGGTCGTCAGTTTTGGTGTGGTTCCGGTTCCCGGTCCGGCCCCTCCGACCTCGCTGGGGATACCCAATCCCTTTTCGACGCGGCCGGGCCGCGCCGACGCGGTCATGTTTGTTGAGTACAAGGGGCTGGTAGGGGATCGGCTACTCGAGGAACGGACGGCAAAGTTGCCAGCCGTACGCCGTTAGAAAACACGTAATCCGTGGTTGATTCCGGACGGAGACGCATTTTTCCCGGAAACTAGTGGGCGGACTTGGCTCGACGAGGCGGGCAGACACTTTTAGAATAGCGCCGGTGATTGGCTGTGGAAGGGCGGGTGGAACATGGGTTCATCGCTCGTAGTCTGGTCATCGATGGATTCCAATTTGGTAGACACTTGCAGGTGCCAGTCCGCTAACGTTTTGCCCGAGTCGTTGACTGGTATTGCTTGTTTTGTGGACGGAGTTCGCTAATTCAGTCAATTGGTGGACGTTCCGTGCGGCGTATTGGCGACTCCTGTTTCGTCCGACCAGCAAGCGGTTCCGGCTGGCTGGCCAGGACAGAAAAAGGTGGGCTGCAGGGCGCTGGCGGTGTTTTGGGCCACTCCGATCTGCTGTTCCCCGGTGCCTGGTTTCGACACAATTTCTGGATACGATTGCATGATCTCAACCCCATCTCGCCGCGTCGTGATAACAGGCGCGGGACTGATCACGCCACTTGGGAACACGCTCGAGTCTTTCTGGGAAGCGTTGCTCTCGGAACGCAGTGGTATTGTTCCGATGACGCTGGTTCCTGCCGATGCCCTGCCGACATCCGTGGCTGCTGAATGCCGTGATTTTTCCGGTCACATTGATGACTTCGGTGAATTGGAGAAAAGCCAGAAACGCGCGATTCGTAAGGGCGTCAAGGTAATGTGTCGCGAGATTCAGATGGGTGTGGCTGCTGCCCAGCGGGCCCTCGCATCGGCGAATCTGCGTTCCGGGGAATACGATCCGGATCAGACGGGTGTGATGTATGGCTCGGATTACATTTTGACGGTTCCGGGCGAGTTTTCGGACGCAATTAGCCACTGTTTGAATGATGATCACACGTTTGATTTCAGCCGCTGGGCGGAGGATGGATTGCCGCGTGTGACCCCGTTGTGGTTGCTCAAATACCTGCCGAATATGCCGGCCAGCCACGTGGCGATCTACAACGATCTGCGCGGTCCGAACAATTCGATTACGATGCGGGAGGCTTCGGCGAATTTGGCGGTAGGTGAAGCCTACTGTGCGATCGCCCGCGGTCGGGCGGACGTGATTATTGCTGGGGCAACTGGCACGCGTGTCCACCCGATGCGAACGATTCACGTAGCGTTACAGGAACAGCTAGTAGGGAAAGTTGAAAACCCCGCGTCGGCAAGTCGACCATTTGATCGGAATCGCTCAGGTATGGTTGTTGGAGAGGGTGCGGCTGCGGTGATTCTGGAAGATCTTGAAAATGCACAGAGGCGCGGGGTCCCCATCCTGGGAGAAGTAATCGGCCATGCATCATCGACGGTGATGGATCGACAAGGCGTGGGGCATCGCAATGTGGCAGTGGCCAATGTGGTCAAGCAGGCGTGCCGCCATGCCGGGTTAGAGCCGGATGCGATTGGACACGTTCATGCTCACGGCCTTGCGACTACCCAGGGTGACGTGGACGAAGCACGTGGTCTGAATGAAGTGTTTCAAGAACTGCCACCTGTGGTTGCTGCCAAGAGCTACTTTGGGAACCTGGGAGCGGGCAGTGGGATGGTTGAGCTGATCGCCAGTACGCTGGCATTGCAGCACGGCAAGCTGTTTCCGATTCTGAATTATGAAGAACCAGATCCAGAATGTCCCATTAATGCTGTCACAAGTTCAGGTGTGACGGCTGGCGAGACATTCATCAACGTGAATATCACGCCGCAGGGACAGGCGAGCGCGATTCTGGTCCGCCGTTGGGACGGGTAAGGGTTAAAGTCAGCCGGCTAAAAGGGTGTTTTGTTCACACTGCAGTGTTTTAGTTGGGGCTGATACTACGGCCACCGTCGACGGGCAGGCAAACTCCGGTGATGAAGGTGCTTTCCGCGAGAAAGGCCACGGCATTGGCAATGTCCTCTGGACTTCCTGCCTTTTGCAGTAGCGTTGCATGGATTGCGTTTTCGCGTTCGGCTTGGGACAGCGTATCGGGGAGCATTGCCGGTCCAGGCAGCACCGCGCTGACGCGAATGCGCGGATTGCGACGGGAGAGTTCCACAGCCAGGCTGCGGGTCATCGTGGGAATTGCACCCTTGGATGGGAAGTAGGCTGCGTAGTCGGGGTAAGGTCGTGTGGTGGCCCAGTCGCCCAGGTTGATGATGGCACCGCCGTGAGACTGGCCCTTCATAATCAGTCCCGCACGTTGGGCGCACAGAAAAGATGCCAGCGTGTTCGCGTCGAAATGGTCACGCAGGTCTTGCGCAGTGGTTTCCTCCAAGGTGCGTGCATGCCAGATGGCGGCGCAGTTTACCAGGACGTCGAGACGGCCAAAATGATCGTGCGCGCCATCGATTAGTGCGTAGGCTGCTGCCTCGTCAGCCAGGTTTCCAGACAAGACTAGTGTGTCGCTACCCCCGGCGTCCAACTCGTCAGCAGTGGTATGGGCATCTGCGATACTCTCTCGCGCATGTAAAGCAACGCGGTAGCCACGAGCGAACAATGTACGGGCAATACAATTTCCAATTCGTGGTGCGCCACTGCCCGTAACGAGGGCCACGGGGCGTGGCGTGCCAAATACAAGGTTCAGATCTTCCACGCGTTCGCCTCACTAGCAGACGACAAGATGCTCAGGATGGTCGACTTCGTTTGAGAGTTTCTGGAATCGGAGCCCGGGATTCGCCGAGAGCGTTTGGAGGCGCTCGGCAGTGTTGGCTGCGCCGGGGCCTGAATTGTTTCAGGAGTCTCCCGGTACAGTCGATGGTGTCTGTTGGTGGAACGATTGGATCTTGTTCCAAGCCTCCTGAGGTGATTCAACGTATTCGAAGAGGTTCAGGTGTTCGTCTCGGATGACCCCCTCGTCGGCCAGGAATTGAAAATCAATGACTCGCTCCCAGTACTCGCGACCAAACAGGATGATCGGAATGGTCTGCATTCTGCCGACCTGACGTAAGGTCAACGCATCAAACAATTCATCGAGTGTGCCGAAACCGCCGGGAAAGACAACCAGTGCTCTGGCCCGCAGTAAGAAGTGCATTTTGCGTAGTGCAAAATAATGAAACTGAAAGCAGAGATCGGGAGTGATATACGGATTGGGATTCTGCTCCTCGGGAAGCGTGATATTCAGACCAATTGACTTGGCACCGGCTTCGTTGGCGCCACGGTTTGCGGCTTCCATCACGCCTGGCCCGCCGCCAGTTACTATGACGTAATCACAACGATTGTCTTTTTGTGCTGCAGCTGAGACGATTTGTGCGAACTCGCGCGCGTGTTCGTAGAACGGTGCTTTGGCCAGGATGCGCTCGGCGCGTTGCAACGCTCGTTGATGGTGGGAATTGTCAGGATCCGTTTCGAGTTGACGTTGCGCTTCCTCCAACCGAGCAGTCGCTTCAGCCTGGTCGACAATTTGGGTGCCCCCAAAAGCGACAATCGTCGATTGAATGTCGTTTTCTTCGAAGGCCATCTCGGGTTTAAGTAACTCAAGTTGCATACGGACCGGTCGCAATTCAGGGCGCGCCAGAAAATCCGTGTCGCGTTCAGCGAGTCGATAGTTCTCCGCATTCAGGATCGCTTCGAGGTTGGCCTGTGGATTGTGCATAGAAGTAGGTCCTTCAACAGTGTCGTCTGGACTGGATCGACGAGTGACACGCGTAAGCAACAGGACAGACAGGCTGCCCAGCAGGAGCCAGCCCAAGGCACCTTTGTCGCTCATTTGAGGAAAGAGAGTTCGTGTTTCGACGTTCGCTTCATTGGGTGTTGCGAAAGGTGTATTGGTAACCGGAGGCGCGGTGATGCGTGGTCCGGTAATCAGGCAGAGTGAGGTTGCCCAAACCAGATGCATGGACCAGGAGATCCTTCGGAAACGAGTAAAGTGATGCGACATACTCTGACAGAGTAGCGTCGCCAAGGCTACTGCGATTGCTACGAGTATCACGATTTGCCAGCCAAGAATCAGTCCGCAAATTCCTAGCTGGGCATCGCGTGTTTGGGTTGGCTGATTTTTCGAGGCGGACAGCCACCCCAACAAAATTCCTGTGCCCATGCCGACGGCGCCATCCATCAGGCTGGGGTGCATTTGGGTGTGCAGAGTGTTCCATGGGATTTGCGATGAGAACAGTGAGGCAACGAGTCCAGTGAGTGCAGCTGGTGCGTATAGCCAGCGTGGGTCGCGTTCTCCGTCCAAGTGGATCAGAGCTGTCGTGAGCAGCGTGTAAATCACCAGGAGATGGATCGCATAGGTGACCACCATCTGCATCGTTCGTGAATTCCAGTGCAGCATGTTCGAAACTGCGTGGGAACTTGTAGCTTGTGCGAGGAAGTGCGAAGCGATCAGAACGCTGAGTGCTGCGGCGACGAGTTCGACCAACGGATAGCGAGGGGAAATCCAGGCCTGACAATCCCTGCATTTTCCCCGCAGGGCAACCCAGCCGAGAATGGGCAGGTTGTCGAACCAGCGGATTGCGTGTTGGCAACGCGGACACTGGGAAGGAGGGTGTACGATGCTCATCCGACGTGGCAAACGATACACGATGACATTCAGAAAGCTGCCGATACATGCGCCTACCGACCCCAGCCAGAGGACTGCGAGTGCGAACAGTCCCCAGGAGACAAGCGGTAACGCAGACTGGGCGAGAAGACCTTCGAATCGGATAGTCACGTCTGCACACTCGCAGATGCTTGTAAAGGTGTCAACGGTGTGAAACGCGGGGACGGCTTGCCTGTCATGGCAGCGGAGCGCATAACGGAGTGTCGAGGAGCGTAATTCACGCTGATTTCATTCTTTTTCTTGAGTTGGGAGATGGTTGCCGAATGCGAACAGAGCACCAGATTGAGATCCGAGTCGCCTATCACGAAGTGGATTCGATGGGGCGTTTGTATCACGGGCACTATTTCACTTATTTTGAGAAAGCCCGCCTGGAACTCTTGAGGGCGTCTGGCCAGATTTATCGCGAGATGGAGGAGGCAGGCATTTATGTGGTGGTGTCCCACTGTGAATGCCGTTTTCTGGCGGCTGCCCGCTATGACGAACTGTTGACCGTGCGCGTGCGGGTCAAGGAAGTAGGTGGTGCGCGTATTAAGCACGAGTACGAGGTGTGGAACCAGGATCTTCTTGTGGCTCAGGGCTATGCCACGTTGGCAATGGTTGATCGCGATGGAAAAGTGCACCGGTTGCCAGGCCACTGGCGACCTGCGGTCACGCCCTGACGTGCAGTAAAATAGAGTGTTGGTTTCCGGGTGGATCTGGTAGCCTGGAAAGCCGTGACGGGATCTGCTTGGGGGATCACTGCGTACCTGTTGATAAACCCAGGCAGGAGAAGAACACGCTGGCGGTATGAGCGGCCTGTCCTGGGTTTCCGGAGTAGTCTGATAGCTTCCAGGCAACAGTCGCGGATTGGAGAACTTCGATGCCGGAATTTCGCCCAGGTCGGTTTGTGGTGGTAACGCTGGTCTTGTCAGGACTCTATTGCGTGTCCGATGTGTCCGCGCAACTGCCTCCCCGCACAGGGTATGTTTACCCACCGGGTGGCCGGGCGGGTACGACAGTCGAGGTTCACCTGGGGGGCTTTGATTTTACCGATGATATGCAGTTTTTTGTGCATCACGAAGGACTGAACTGGGAAGTCCACGGCCGCTTGGGCGCGTTTCTGGTCCCTCCGCCTCCGTATTGGTTTGGGCCCAAGGGACGCAGTTCCGCGATGCCGATTCCGCGTGAATTGGCTGCCAGAATCCATCTCCCTGCAGATCTGCCGCCCGGTCCGATCTATTGGCAGGTGGCCAATGCCAATGGAATCAGTTCAACGGCGATTTTCATGGTGAGCGATCAGGAAGAAATTCTCGAAGATCGATACCGGCAGAATCCTCAGAGACTGGAGGTCTTGCCGGCGGTTGTTTCTGGCCGCTTGCTGAAGATTGCCGAAGTCGACCGGTATCAATTTACGGTTGATCAGGATGATCTCGTGAGCTTGGATCTGCAGGCGCGCCGGATCGGCTCGAACTTTCACGGTGTCCTCACTGTCTTCGATCAGGATGGTAAACGGATCGCGGACGTTGCAGATACAGAGGGACTCGACGTCGACCTGACCTTTCGTGCACAGGCAGGCGAAACCTACACTGCGGAATTGCATGACCTCGATTTTCGCGGTAACCGAGCCTATGTCTATCGTTTGGGTTTCCACCGAGGGCCCCGGGTCGTGGCGATGATTCCGGCCGCCGCACAGCGCGGCAAGAACCAGCGGCTCGAGTTTTCGGGTATCGGCCTGGTGAGCGGTGAGAAGCAGCGCGAAAGTGTGCAAGCGGACGTCGCTGGGCAGGTGAGTACTAAGGCCGCCAGCTTCATCTACCCGCTGCAGACCTCACGGGGAGTTGTTCCCGTCGTGTTGCCATTAAGTGATGTGTCAGAACAACGCGAGTCGGAACTCGCAAAGAATGCGAGTGGCTGTTACTCCCTGCAGATTCCCGGAGCGGTTACAGGAGACTTTTCAGGAGATGGAATGGAGAGGCGATTTGAGCTGACCGCGAGAAAAGAAACATTCCTGACGGTTGCGGTTGAATCGCGGGCTCTGGGTAGTGGTTTCGATGTGTCACTGGTCGTCTTGGATGCCGCCGGAAAAGAAGTTGCCAAGAACGATGATGCAGGTGGCACGACAGATGTCCAGCTGGATTGGCAACCGCCGGAGGACGGCGTCTATACCCTGGTAATCCGTGGCTTGCCCTCTTCGCGTGCCCGGCGGTCTGGGGTCTATCGTCTACACGTGCAGGAACGCCAACCGGGGTTTCAGGTCAACGGTCCACAGCTACTCACACTGCCCATTGCGGGTAAGGCCGAGCTCAAGCTGAAGGTCGTGCGTTACGGAGGTTTCAAAGGAGCGGTCACCGTACAAATTGACGGGTTGCCCGCAGGGGTGTCGGTTCCCGAGTCCTTGATCATCAAGCCTGATCAAGCTGAGTTGAAGATTCCCTTTGAAGCAGCGGCTGACATGGGGTGCGTGGCGAGTGTCATTCAGGTCTCCGGATTGGCGATGATTGGTGACAAGCCGGTGTCGGTTTTGCTACAGGCTCCTGCTGCAGGCAATCTCTGCCCGCAGCGGCCTGACGCGAACAAGGTTAACGGGATCCTGCTGGCAACAACGATGAAGGCTCCTTTTGAGATTAATCTGATTGGCAAGAATCGCCAGCGCGCAGTCCACCGTGGCACGACCTATCCCGCTCCGCTGGAGATCAAGAGGGAAGCGGATTTCAAGGGAGAGGTTATTTTGCAGATGGCGGCCAATCAAAGCCGACACCGGCAGGGAATTTCCGGACCTCGTATGACCGTTCCCGCGAATCAATCACGGGTGTTTTATCCCTGTTTTATGCCAGAGTGGTTAGAAACGGATCGTACGACGCGGATGACTATCATGGGGTTTGCCTGGATTCCAGACCCGCAAGGTAAACCGCGTGCAGTAACCAAAGCGACAAATGCCAATGTGACAATGATTCTGGAAGGTGCCTTGCTGAAAGTGACTCCGCAACGACGCATGCTCATGTTGCAGCCAGGTCAATCACAGCAGATCCCGGTACGTGTTTTCAGGTCGGCCAAATTGCCTGTTCCCGTTCAGTTGGAACTGATCGCACCGCCAGACATCGGTAGCCGTGTGAAGGCAGATCCAGTTACCGTTCCCGTCGGTACGGAAGAAGTAGTCCTTAAGCTGCAAAGCAGCGCATCCGCGGATTGGACAGGGGACCACCCGTTACGGATTCGCGCAACGGCTCTGCAGGATGGCAAGTGGCCGGCGATTTCAGAAGCTGATTTGCCTTTGCGGGTGCTGCCGGTGGCGGTCGGCACATCGGTCAAGTAACGCTCCGGATTTGGAACCGGTTCAGTGAACGGGTATGCTGGCACGGCGCGAGGTTGCGGTCTCATTGCGGCGATGCTGCGGGTTCCGCGAGGACGGTGGTGCACCCGTACAACATGCCGGCGTGCTTTCTTTCTCTTTTGTCTCAGGGCTTCCGATGAACCAACCTGATCGTAACAGACGGCTCCGTATCGCCGCTGTTGTAACGGAGTACCGTCGTTATTCCCACGCTCAGCATATCCTGGATCGTTTCCTGTGGGGCTATGGGTTTGAGGGGCGTCATCATCGTCCAGAAATGGACCTCGTTTCGATGTATGTCGATCAGCAACCGGAGGGTGAGTTGAGTGGCGAGCGCGTACGCCAGTTTCCCCAGCTAAAAGCATACCCTTCGATTGGTGAAGCACTCACCCTGGGTGGGGACAAGCTTGCCGTCGATGGAATTCTGCTTATCGGCGAACACGGTCGCTATCCAACCAATGAAAAGGGGCAAAAACTCTACCCGCGTTATGAGTTCTTTCAGAAAATTATCGAGGTTTTCCGCGCGAGTGGACGGACGTGTCCAGTATTCAACGACAAGCATCTATCTTGGAATTGGGATTGGGCGCAAGAGATGGTGGAGACCGCAAAAACGATGGGGTTTGCTTTTATGGCAGGTTCTTCGTTACCGGTAACGCGGCGCATTCCGGCTATTGACATGCCCCTGCAAGCTGAACTTTCCGAAGCGTTTTGCCTGGCACCCGGCGGTATTGACGGGTACGACATTCATGCACTGGAAACTGCGCAGTGTATGGTTGAACGGCGAAAAGGTGGCGAGACCGGGGTGGAATATATTGAAGCGAGTCAGGAGGGTGAAGTCTGGAGCCGTATGGAACGAGATGAATGGGACCAGGGAGGCTGGGATCGCGAGTTGTTACAGGCTTGTCTCTGCCGCAGTCAGTCACTGGTTCCGTCACGTGAGGGGTTCAATCACGTCTTGCCCACCACTGCGGAAATTCCCGCGCAAGTCAAAGAGAACCACGGACCCTATTGTTACCGTTATCGCCATCGTGATGGCCTGAAGATGACCATGCTGCTGGCGGAAGGTGTTGTCAACGATTTTACCTTTGCCGCCAGATTTCGCGGGACAGGGAAGGT
>MDTE01194647.1_pt1 | contig 14987 bp, 10 predicted proteins | sample 811231 | NCBI WGS metagenome assembly MDTE01 (sample SAMN05326651, study PRJNA326480) | marine metagenome | isolation source: seawater | place: Indian Ocean: Red Sea | collected 2010 | reverse complement strand
GTGGAGAGCCTGGCGGGGGACGAGTTTGGGACGAGCCCGTTCGCGGACGGGGAGGGGACGGCCGTGGATGACGAGGGTGGCGGGGTCGAGGCGCGATGCGTCGGCGAGCCAGCTCGCCCAAGGGTGCTGGTCACGCACGTTCCTCTGTCCAAGCGGTCGTACGAGCCGGGGACGTGCGGGGACCAACGAACGTCGGAGGTGGTCCGCGATAAGACGCACATGAACTCGACGGCGGGAGGACGCAGAATTGAGATTCCGAGGCACGACGGGTTCGGGTGTTACTATCAGGATTACCTTCGCCCGGCGACTTCCCGTCAGCTGCTCGACAAGGTCAGGCCGGCGCTGGTGCTCTCCGGGCACGACCACGACCAGTGCGTGGGCACGCACGAGGTGTTCGCGTCCGATACCACGGGGCGCGCGTGCGCAACCTCCGGTCGGTCGGCGACGGAGCACACCGTCGGGTCGTTTTCGTTCCTGATGGGCAACCCGAGGCCGAGTTTCGCGATGATGACGGTTCGCGGCGGATGCGACGGGACGAGCCGCGTCGGGATGGACGACCGGTGCCCGGCGGGGCTCGGGACCGGCGTGCGCGACGCCGTGGTCGTGTCGCTGTGCTTCTTGCCCTCGCAGTGGAGCACGTTTTGGCTGTACGGCGCCCTCGGAGTCGTCACCGTCTTCGCCGCCGGCTGCGCCGCCGTCGCCGACGCGAGGCGGGGCGCGAGGCCGGCGCGGGCGGCGGCACGCGGCGCGTTGGGGGTAATCGGGACGTGCGCGGCCGCGGCGGTGATCTGGACGGCGGTGCTCCTCCTCGATCTCTCGGCGCCTTGACCTCTCGGCGCGGGGGCGGCGAGACGGTTTTGTTCGTTCGTTTTACACGCGTTCTATGTACACGAGATCAGTCAACGCCGGGACTCGTCGGAGGCCTCCTCGGTCTCCCGGGCGGGCTCCTCGCGATCGGGTACCTCGGGGCTCGCGAACCCCATGTCCCTCATGCGAGCCGCCGCCTCCTCCGCCTTCTGAAAGTCGCCCAGCTTCGCGCCCACATCGGCGGCTTTCGCCGTCCCCGCCGACTCGGGTACCTCTGGAGTCGACCGGGTCGCGATTGATGACGCGTCCTCACCCGAGAACCCCTTCCGGCGCATGCGCGCCGCAGCCTCCGCCGCGCGCGCCGCGTCGCCGAGCGATGAAGCCTTCCGCGAGGAAGCCCTTTTCGAGGAAGCCCTTCTCGCCCCCTCCTTCGCGTCGTATCCGAGCTTGGCGGAGGCGGCGGCTCTCTTCCTGGCCGCCTCCTCCGCCGCCCTCGCGGCGGCGCGGGGACCGATGGCGTCGGCGTCGGCTCCGATCTCGACCGGGTACACCTCGTCCTCCTCATCCTCCTTTTCGTGGCGGGCGCTGCGCGTGCTGGCGCGGTGCCCGTGCGCGTGGTTGTCGGACTCGGAGACGTCCGCCCGGGGCGCCAGCGACTCGCGCTCCACCGAGAACATGGATGAGACGACGTCGGTGGACACGGCGCCGGTGGCGAAGAGGCCGAGGGCGACGAGGACGGCGCACACGACGAGTGCGATCATCGCGGTGGACGCATTGATCACGTTGGAGTACGAGGAGGATCCGCTCCTGCCGCGCCTGGACACGGCGGTGCGGGTCTGGATTCCCGCCGGGACGGACGCGCCCCTCATGCCGCGCTCCATCTGCTGCGCGCGCTCGTCGGTGACGTAGTCGTAGTCGCTGTACTCGGTGCCGGAGGTGACGTCGCCCTCGCTGCTGGACTGGTTGAGATCCACGAGGGTGTTGTCGCTGAATCCGCCGCCGAAGTAGCGCCGCCCGCCATACTTCTCGGCGATGCGCGCCGAGTGCGATTGGCCCGATGAGGACGCGGGGGCCGCGGCGCCGGCGACGCGCGGATCGTTGAAGTAGAGCTGGCCCCGGTGAACCGTGAGCTTCTGGCGCGGGTTGGAGGCTAAGAGCCTCTCGGTCTCGGGCTCCTCGCGCTTGAACATCTCGGGATGCGAGTCGAGCGCGCGCGTCGTCGAGTGTCGGGGCCGCGTCCGACGTGCTCTGTTCGGCCGCGTAACCGAAAACGCCTCGCCGCAGATCGTGTGAGATTGGTGTTCCAGTCAGGTTCATGGCAAAAAATAACTCAAGAAATAACTCAAGACTGCGGACCCACACAGAGGGACCTCGCCACGGATTGCTCCTGGCACCGCCCACCGCCAATTCCCTAATACCCTCACAACCCTCCCAGCTTCTTCACTCTGGCAGGCGCAGGGCCATGGGGTGGCGAGCGAGCGCCGCGTCCGTGCGCGCCGCGCGTGCTCTCGCGCGGTCGGCCTCCTCGGCGGGCGCGTCCACCTCGGCCTTTTCGGCGGGCGCGGTGACGGGTGCGGTCGGAGAAGCCGACTGGCGGGGTCGTTGGCGTTCGACGCGGATCGGCGATGACCGTTGCCCGTTCCACCCGGGGCGGACAGCCGCGGGCGCCGCGGTTGGTCGAGATCATTCTCGATGGGTGGTCCTACCATCATCGCCGACGTCGTTCGCGCGCTCGTTCGCCGCATCGCCGCAGCCGGCGGAGGATGCCGCGGACGAGGACATCGGCCCGATCACGCTCAATTTCTCCGAGCTCGTCGCGCCCGGTGACTCGCCGTTGGGGGCGTACGAGAGGCTGTCCAAGCAGGGGGTGCTCCGGTGGGACGAGGCGCAGCACAGGGCCTTGAAGACCCTTAACGAGCTTCACGCCAAGCTCGTGGGAGACATGGACGGGGGCGCCGCCGCGGCGAAGAGAAAGTCGGAGGCGCCGAAGAAGGAGGGGAGCTGGTTCGCCGAGCTGTTCACTGCCAGGGAGGAGGACGACGAGGGCGGATACGCGTCCCACGGCGGCGTCTACCTCTTCGGCGGGCCAGGGTGCGGTAAGACTTTCTGCATGGACCTCTTCTACGCCTCGTTGCCCGGAACCGACGGCAAGGAAAAGCGTCGCGAGCACTTTCACTCCTTCATGCTGCACACGCACCAGACGCTTCACAAGCTTGGAAAAGCCGGGCACACCGAAGATACGGTGGCTATATACGCGCAACGGGTGGCGAAGAAGACCAGAGTCCTGTGCCTGGACGAATTTCAAGTCACGGACGTCGCGGACGCGATGATCATACGCCGTTTACTGGACCAGCTGTGGGAGCGGGGCGTGACCATCGTGACGACGTCAAACAGGGAACCCGACGAGCTTTACAAAAACGGGCTCAACCGCGTGCAATTCCTCCCTTGCATCGAGGCCATCAAGGCCCGATGCGTGGTGCACCCCATGGAGAGCGTGCGGGACTACAGGCTCACGGGGCGGGGGATCGCGGGGGAGGATACCACGGGGGGCGAGAGCGGCGGGTTCAAGGGCACGTGGCGGGTCCGAAGGGAAGGGGAGTCTCACGAGGAGGGTGAGCGGTGGCTCGAGCGGCGCCTCCAGCGTCTCGCCAACGAGGAAAAATTCATCGGCGTGGAGGTAGCCATGGGCGGGCGGCGGATCCAGGTCCCCAGGGCCGGCGGCGGCGTCGCGCTGTTCCGCTTCGACGAGGTTTGCGCGTCCGCGATGGGAGCTGGGGACTACACCGCCGTGGCTTCAACGTTTCACACCGTCGGTCTATCCCGAGTCCCTCGGATGACCATCGAGCGCGTGGACCTGATGCGCCGATTCATCACGTTTATCGACGTCATGTACGAGCACAAGGTGAAGCTGTTGGCGTGCGCTCCGACGTCCCCGGCGACGCTGTTTGTGTCCAGCGGCGGCAAAGGTCAGCGCGACGAGGAGTTTGCGTGGGACCGCGCGGCGAGTCGTCTAGCGGAGATGTCGACGCAGGAGTACGTGGAGGCGCCGTGGCGTCCCAAGAGCGGGGCGTGGCTCCTTGAGCAGGCGCGTGTCACCGAGGTGGTCCCCCCCGACGTCCTGCGCGGCTTGTGGCAGAGGTACGATGCGGACCACAACGGCGTCCTCGACGAGCAGGAGCTCGAGGAACTCCTCGCGGATCTCAACCAGATGCGACGCGGGCACCGGAACGTGCCGCAGGAGCAGTTGGACAGCGCGTGGGAAATGCTGACGAACCGAGGGCAGCGAGGGACGCGGGACAGGGAGGGGATGGGCGGCGCCAAGCCCAGCAGACGCGGCGATGCGTTCGTAACCTTCGAATGCTTCATCAAGTACGGCAACGAGGCATTTGCCGCGTGCATGACGCTCGCGTGAGCACGACGGGCCATCGGCAACCTGAATCATTTTTATTCTAACGTAACCTACTACGAGGCGTCACCTCATTCATAACCTCGATCGCTTCGCGGTCATTCGCTCCCTAAACTCCGCCGGAACCGGCGTCGGCTTGGCCTCTGGGTCGACAGCCACGTACGTGAGTTTGCCCTCGAAACACCTCCTGGAGTGCACCTCCCCCACGTAGCCCACCTCGAAGCTCGTGGTTCCCCACCTCAGGACTTCGCCCGAGATTGTGAGGTCGTCTAGGAACTTCGCGGGCGAGATGTACTTGAACTCGCTCGCCACCACCATGCTGAACCCCCCTCCGTTGGTGACCACGTCGTTCACCCAGGCTAGCCCCATTCTGTCCCGCAGCCACAGATCCATGACGCAGTCGCACATGGCCTGGTAGTGCGCATTGAACACCACCCCTTGTTGGTCGCACTCCGAGTACCGGATGACCAGCGTGTGGCTGTAGTGCGGCGATCGGGCCATCTCACGTCGCGGCGCGCGACGTACTGAGAAATCTGGTGCCTTCTCGGAACTCCTCACGGACAGCGGACTTGAGGCCGCGGGATCGGCCCCGTAAATCTCGAGGCCACACCGAGACGCGCCGGAGGGTCCCAGAGGGGCGCGGTCGGGCTGGCGAGAGTCATGGTGGAGATGGGGCCGCCAGAGGGGAAAGGGGTGACCGTGGGTGGTGTGTTCCTGCTCACCACGATCATGGCGGCCATGAGCGGGCTCGGGGCGATCCCGTTCTTCTTCGTCGGTCGGCTCTCGCCGCGGATCGCATCGCTGGGAAACGCGGTGGCCTGCGGGGTCATGCTCGCCGCGAGCTTCGACATGATCCACGAGGGTGGACCCTACGGCGGATTCTACGTCGTGTGCGGGGTGTGCGCGGGGGCGGTGTTCATCTCCGTCATGCAAGGGTGGCTGCACGGCGCCGAGGACGTCAAGTTCGAGATGCTCCGCGGCGCGGACGCGCGGAAGACCCTGCTCATGGTGGGGATCATGGCGGCGCACGCCTTGGGCGAGGGATCCGGCGTCGGTGTGTCCTTTAGCGGCGCCAAGGGATGGGCGCAGGGCCAGCTCATAACCTTGGCCATCGGCGTCCACAACATCCCGGAGGGCATGGCTGTCGCGACGGTGCTCGCGGCTAGGGGCGTTTCTCCCAAGAAGTGCGCGGCGTGGGCCATCCTCACGTCCATGCCCCAGCCCCTCGTCGCCGTCCCGGCCTTCGTCTTCGTGGAGACATTTCAGGCGCTGCTACCCTTCGCCATGGGGTTCGCGGCAGGGTGCATGGTGTGGATCACCCTGGCGGAGTTACTCCCGGATGCGCTGGACCACGCGGCGGGCGGAGAGGTGGCGACGTGGGCCACCGTCGCCGCCGCCGCGCTGGAGGGCTTCCGGATGTACACGTCGTACCTGGAAAACGACGACGGGAGCTTCGATTCGCCGTTCAAGCCCGCGGCACCCGCGCGCGTGCCGGACGTGCGCGCCGGGTTGGATCCGATCCCGTCGACGACGGGTGACGACGCGACTTTCGACGGCGGCGGCGCGGGCGTCTTGAGCGCGGGCGCGAACGCGGTTCCGTCCGTTCCCGCGGGCTCGTCGAACGACGCGACCGTCGACCCGATGCCGCGCACCTTGCCCGTCCACGCCGTCGTCGGTTCGAACGCCGACGCGCTCTTCCCCGCGGCGCTGGCGTGCCTGGCGGTTCCGCTGGCGTGTCTCCTCGCCGCGTTTTTTCTCCCGAAACTGTTCGGCCCGGACGTTCTCACCCCCGGGCGCCGTCGGAGGTACGGCCAAAGGAACGGGTCTGCTGGGCTCGGGGACGGGCTGCTGGACCGCGGCGTGGATTCGTCCGCGGTGCTGGACGTCGCGGAGCTCATGGCGGTGGCGGCGGGGGCGAGCGCGATGACGGCGACGATGAGGCTCGCCGCCGTCGTTCGCAGGTGCCGCGTCGGCGACGCCCCTTGGATCGCCGCGCTCGGCGGGGCGTGCCTCGGGTACCTCGCGTTCCGCCTCGCGGCGGATAAGTTCACGAGGACGAGTTCCGGGAGGGGCCGCGACGCGGGGCGGGAGGATAGGAAACGGAGGGAGAGGCGAAACGGATGGGCCGATGGACCGGAGTCCAACTCGGCCGCCGCGGACGACTCGAACGGGCACCGCGACGACGACCTTCGAGCGGGTGACTCGCTCAACGGCGACGCCGGATCGCACGGATCGTTGCGGGATCGCGGGGACGCCGCGGACGGGACGGTTCGCGCCGCCGCCGGCGTGCTCCTCGTGGCTCTGGCCGTCTTTGCCGCCGCGGAGGGCCAGGCGCTCGCCGCGGCGACGTCGGTTCTGGGGGGACACGTGGCGCTTCCAGCGGCCATCCGCGGGGCGCCGCGCGCGCTCGGCGCGGCGTGCGCTGCGGCGGCGTCGGGACAGGGTCGGTGGTCGGTGGCGTGGTCGGTGTTTGGAGCCGCGGCGCTCGAGCCCGTGGCGATGTTCGCGGCGGCGTTTTTTGGGGATGCATGCGACGGGGGTGGGGGAAGCGGCGTGGCGTTCCTGAACCCGTCCGCCAGCGCGGGGATCGAGGCGTTCGCGGGTGCGATGTTGATGGCGGCGGCGGTGAGTCTGGTGCTGCCGGTGGCGAGGAAGCGGGGTGAGCGCGCGATGAAGATGGGTGAGCCGGACCGGGCGTTTGGCGGGTTTGGGCTCGGAACCTTCTTTTCGCTGGCGACCATCGCGGTCCTCGGGTCGCTGTGCTGGCAGACGCCCTACTGCGACAGGAGATGGTGACGTTTGCATCACGTCAATCATAATACTTAGCACGCGACGTGTTATGACCAACGGCACACGGATACTTTTCACGAGACGCGACCGCGCACCGGTTTGCATGGTTAAAAATAATTTACCGGAGCATGGGCGTGGATGGCGAGATTGGCAGCCGCCCCATCCGCCCCATCCCCGTCTTCTCCGGCGGCAACGGCACCGACACCAGCTGTCGCATCACACCCACGATCCCCATCGCCAGACCCACGCACTGCATCTGTCGTCCCTTCAGGGGCGTCGCCCCGAGCAGGGACAGCGCGAAAAGCGCCTGCGTGAGACCTGACGCCACATCCAACGCCGCGGCTACCGTCTTCTCCTCGAGCTCCTCCCGTAGCTCCCACTCGTCCGCGTCGTCGTCCCGCTTGTTATCGCTCGCCAGCGGGTCGCGAAGCGCCCTCGTGTACGCGATCAGGTCCGGCACGTGCCCCGCAGCCATCAACGCTGATCCGGCAGCCCATCCCATCAGCGACAGTTTGTCGCACACCTTGTAAAGTGTCGATCGCTTGTCGACCGCCCCCGCGCCTCCCGCCCAGACCACGTGGTCGCACGTGACGTACACCGCCGTGCTGATGGCCTTGACGCACTCGAGCGTGCGCATCGCACCCTTTGCCTTGGGCTTACCTGCGGGTGATGATCGATGGGCAGTTAGCGTGAATCAGTTTCGGATAAAGTTGAGCACTCGGACGCGGGAAAAGGTTCGGGTCGGGAGGGGCGCACACCTTTCGCTAAGAAGGTGTCGATGAGGACCGCGACGGGCGTGTAGAGCCTGAACGGTCGCCGCGCATCGTTCAACGCGAATCCAATCGACGTCAGCACGCTGCCGGGACGGCCCCCGGAGATGACCATCGCGACGTACTGGATCAGACCGACGACCCGATCCTTGCCGTCTGAACGCTTCAGTATCTCCGACCAACACGCGTGCGTAGGGAAGGTGGTGAGCCTATTCACCACCCTGGTCGAGTCACGGCGAATTGGAGGTCGCCGCTGCGCATCGGAGGACGGTCGCGACCTGGGTTTCGGCATGGTGGCTTCCCCGCGCCTCCTGATACTGCTCAGCGCTGGTGGTGTTTGACAACCGCAAAAAAAACTGATGATGAGTTCGAAAACAGTTGACAGACGTCGTTGCCCCACACCTGACAGCACCTGACAGCATGTCCGCGCCTCTTCCGAGCTGCGTGACCGACCCTCTGGGCGCCGTTGCGTCCGCGTTTGACGCCGCGATCGGCTCCGGCGACACCGCTCCCGATCAGGACGGCGACTGGGGGATCAAGGCGACGCTTCAGGAGGCTCTCGATCGGCCCGGCGTCATGGAGTAGATCCCCGAGATCAACGCCGTGGGCGTGGACAACGTGCGCCCGGGACAGCTGGTCCGCTTCCGCTGCATGGTGCAGGACATGTACAACCCGGAGTACTACGTCGGCGCATACAAGGACAGGAGCACGGGCGGCAGGTGGAGGACCACCAAGTTCACCGAGAGGATCTCCGGCGGCAACTCAGTCAACACGGGCGAGAGCCAACCCGACGACTCCGCCGAGCGCGTGATCTGGGAGCGACGCGTGCTCTACTGCGTTCCGATCCCGGGCGAGAGCTCTTGGGTGCGCCGGCTCGACGGTGCGGTCGCCAGCGCGCCCCCGCCCACCCCGCTAAAGACCCACGAGGGTCCCGCGGGCACGTCCACCAAGCGCTCACGATCGGACAAGGACAACGGGGAAAACTCCTGCGACGACGCGCGGCACACCGTCGACCTCGCCGAGTACGACGACGACGACGACGAGATCGCGAGGGACGACGAGGATATGGTCGCGAAGATCCTCGCCGCCGCCGGGGAGCCAAAAGGCGCGGCCGCCCCCGAGAAAGCGGTCGACGAGAAGGCTGCCTCCTCCAACCCCGTCGCGAAGCACCCCAGAGCCGACCACGCGACGTGTCCTCCGGCGTCGATCGTCCCGGAAGCCGCCGAGAGCATGGACGAGTCCCTGAACCTACCGCTCGGGGCCGCGGACGTCGCCGACGGGCTCCCGCGCGCGTGTCCCGCCATCGTCAAGGTTTACGAGGGCGAAGACGCGCTGCCCGTGAAGCTCAACGACGTCCTCGAGCTCGTCGGCGTCCTGCAGATTGAACCGACGTTGAGCGACGTAGCCGTCTCGAACGACGACGACCCGCAGCAGGCGGCGATGGCGGCGGCGGCGGCGGCGGTCAACGGCGATCCGGCCACCAGCGGTGCGGCGGGTCTCGCCGCGGCGTTCGCCGACTTCATGATGGACGAGGATCGCGCGCATAACCCGCCCACTTCCGTCGTGCCCCGTTTCCACGCGTTCATCGCGAGGACGTCGTCGGCGCGGACCTTTGCCGTTCTCCCGACGCGACCGAACCCACGACCGACGCACGCCGACGAAGGGGCGATCGAGGCACCGGCGGACATACGAACCGCGCTCATCCAGCACCTCGCCGTCCCGCTGGGCGGCGATGTCCTGGCCGCCGAGTACGTGCTCGCGGCAATCGTCAGCCGCGTTCACACCAGGACCGATTCGTTGGCTCTCGGTAAACTGTCGGTGACTCTTATGGGAGTCCCCGAGGGCGGCGACCTGCCGCGAAACCTCGCGGCGGCCATCGCAGACATCGCTCCGTACGTCGCGCACTTACCGCTGTCGATCGCGGGCCTAAACGCGAGGTCCTGGACCCCGAAGAAGGACTACGGGGTCAACCGGCTTCGATCCGGGCCGCTTCAACTGGCTCCCGGGACGGTCGCCATTCTCGACGAGACCGCGCTGACGTCCGGGCAGCTGCGGGAGACGGGCGTGAGGAACGTGCAGGCGCTCAAGCAACTCGTGCAGCTTCAGGAGCTGGAGTACGACTTCCAGTACCACCAGATGCGGATGCCCGTCGACCTCCCCGTCGTCGTCTTAACCTCCGCGAAGCAAGGGGACAGCGTCGTGCAGGGCGGCGAGTGCAGGGTGCCGCTGCGCATGGTCAAGGACACGCGCGTCGCCGAACCGCTGGACCCCGTCATGGCAAAGACGATGCGTCGGTTCGTGGCCAGGGCGTGGGGAAGCGACCACTCCATCAGCGAGAAGGCGGGCAAGGAGATTGAGTCCGAGATGGTCGCCGCGCGGCAGGGCGAGCGCAAGGCGACGGAGCAGGAGTTTCACAGGTGGCTGACCATCGCCAGGCTTTGCGCGCTGAGCTCGGGGGAGACGGATTTGACGGTGAAGCACTGGAAGCACGCGATGGAGTGCGAGAGGAAGACGGAGGAGAGGCTCAGGCTCATGTAGATCCTCGCGCGTGACGTTCACGCAAAACACAAGGACGGCATTGTTGCTCTCGAAAACCAAATACGAGTTAGCTACTCACTCTTCTTCACGCCGCGCGACATGGGCGCCCCCGACCTTCTCGCGCGCTCGTTCGCGCCGCGGATCACGTTCGTGGATATGGCTGAAAAGTGGCGCGATAATCAGCCCGCGGTTTCCGTCGCATTCGCCAGCGTCAACAGGGCGCGAAGGGCGCGTGCCGCCGCCGCCGACGCGAGTGCTGATGCAGCCGAAGCCAGCCTCGGAAGAGCCGACCCGATGCCGCGGGATGACACCGTCGATGCGAACAGGATCGCATCCGGCGCGTCATCGAGCCGCGATGATGACGGCGACAAAGGATCAGAAGGCCGCGCGGCGTGGAGCGTCGCCCTCGGCACGGGACTCGAGCGATGGATCGCGGACCGAGGCATCGTCGTGAGCGAGCCCAAGCACTTCGTCGATGTGGAGGCCCTCTACGACCTCTACGTTCGCGACGTGCACCCGGAAGGCAAAGCCCCGGACCTCGTCACGTTCAGCAGCATGGCGGGCAAGACCCTGCGTAGGGTCCTCGCGCCGGCGACGCTCGCGCGACGTGTCGGAAAGCTCAGCGTCACCTGCAAGGCTCTGCCGGCCACTCGAGAGAACTGGCCGCCGCGGATGGCGAACAAGAAGGCTGAGAAGATAAAGAAGCACGGCCCGAAGGACCCCGGGCGGTCTCGACCCCTCGACCTCGTAAAGCAGGATAAGGACTCCACCGGCGCGACGTGCGCGAGGTACGTGAGCGAGATGCTGAAACTCGCGTGCGGCCCCGAACTTGTTCGGCTCCGAGTCTTCCCGGACGCAAAGGAGCTCACCGAGGCCTTCGCCGCATCCAACGCCATACGAACGCATCTCTGGAGCCGTTACAAACCTAACGACGAGCGCGTGTGTTTGATCGCAGTCGGGGACGGAAACACGCCGAGGAGCGCTGCGCTTTGCGCGTTCCTGACCAGGTGGCAGTGCGTGGCGGTGGACCCTGAGATGGTGCTGTGGCGCGACTGGCGGAGACGGCACAAGATTCAGGACGCGACATGGAGCTCATGCGAGGTCAAGGAGGGTGACGAAATCGACGAGGAAGGGGATACGCACGGGTGGGGTGGGATCCGGCGGCTGCAGGTGCACAGGCGAAAGATGCAGGAGATGGTGGTTGAATGCGAACTCGCGCTGATCGTCATGATCCACGCGCACATCTCGTTGAAGGATGTTCTGGCGGCGGTGAAGACCAAGTCCGGGGAGTGCGCGGCCGTGATCCTGCCGTGCTGCAACTGGTACTCGAGGCTGGTACACCCGGACGGTGCGACGGCGCCGTGTCACGAGTACGAGGACGACGCGGTCGTTTCGCCGCAGCGGACGGTGCGAGTGTTTTCTTCGCTCCCGTGCGGCGTCTCGGGCGACGGCGACGGCGTGCCCTGTCCGGAGGTTGTCGCGTAGCTCAGCGGCTCGCCGGTTGGAACACGTTCGAGAACCTGACAAAGTAGACTAAGGTTCCAACTACCTCTTATCTAATAAGGGCTTTAGCTAAGACTTAGCTAGTAGACTACTAACGCACCAGCACGACGACGCAGCACACGGTGGCGGCGACAAAGAGGAAGGGCAGGAAGCAGCACCTCGCGCGACAGCCCCGCCGTTTGCCCGTGCCCGCCGTCCTCGCCGGCGCGCCCGGCGGGTGCGCGCCGTGCCTCACGATCTCACCCGTGGGTCCGCAACCCGCGTCCTCCAGGCGCGCCTTGCTGGGTATCTGCGACAGCACCTCGTCGATGTCCCCGTCGCGAAACTGGAGCGGCAGCGACCACGCGAGCCTCTTCCCCGCGTCCGAGAGAGGAACGTCGTTTCCGTCGTCGCCCTCGAGGTCCACCCTTCGGTCCGCCCCCGAAGCGATCGCGTCGACCGCGTCCCTCATCCAGATCTCCCCGCCGGACTGCGTGAAGACCGCGGGGGATAACACCCAAGCCACGCACTCCGTTCCGCCCCTCTGCGCCTCAAGGAACGCGCGGAGGCCGAGCAAGAAGGGCGCGGAACCGAGAGCCTTCCCATGTCCCTTCACGAACTTCTTCACCGCGACGAGCATAGACCTAGGGTTTGATGACCCTTTTCTTTCCAGGAGGTCACCGAGCGTGCGCCACTGGGACTCGGCAAGGTCTGCGTGGAATCGAGAGCTGTGGGGATGGTTGAGGAGAGGAGGCGGGGTCAGATGGTGATGTGGTTACAGGAAGTGGTGACAGGAAGGCATGAGACGGGTTGCGGGTGAGAGGTTTACAAGAGATCGTACCGCTCGGCGTTGCGATCCTGGACCGATCCATAGTCACCTACAAAGTGACCCCCACCCATGACACCCGACGGCGGATCCTGCCGCGGGCGAGAGCGGCAGTGCGGTCCACGACTCCGGTGTTGCTGGCAAAACTCTTCGATCGTTTGGCAAAAAAAACACGTGCGGGACCTGGACCCGTCTGCCTCACGTGTTTTTTTGGGTCCTTTGAGAGACTCTGGGTTCGCAAACCGACGTTTCGACATAACACAAAAATTCGCTAACACTCATGATTGATGACACACTCGCGGGATAAGGGTTGCCACGTCCTGAACCTCATTCTCCTTGAAGCAGCACCCCGGGCTTACCGCGACCCCTGAATCGACGAGTCGCTCACCTGGACCTCTGGTTCGCGTCGGGATCGTACTGATCCGGGTCGTAGACCACGCCGTCCGAGCCGCGCGTGACCCTCTGCGGCTTGGCCGCCGCGTAGCCGCCGCCGGTGGATCCCCCGTAGCTGGGCGTGGGGGCGGAGTAGCCCCCGCCGCCGCCGCCGCCGCCGCTGTGGCGCTGGTTGGCGTCGGGATCGTACTGGTCGGGGTCGTAGTGTGTGGGTCGGCCCTGGGCAGAGCCCGCCGAGGAAGAGGAGGAGGAACCGCCGGAGTCCCAGCTGTAGGCGTTGGAGGAACCCCCGGATCCCGAGGATGGGGAGTCCCAGGAGGATGTGGACTGCGCGGGAGCGGCGGCGGCGAAGGACTCCTGCTTGGGGGGTGGCGGGGTCCAGCGCTGACCGCTGCGCTGGTTGGCGTCGGGGTCAGCCTGGTCATCGTCGTGAAGGATGAGCTTCTTTTTCCAGGGCGCCTGGTCGGAGCCGAACGGCTTGTCCTTGCCGGGGTACTGGGGCCCGCCGGATCCGCCCACGCCGCCGTGGGCGACGACCTGGAGGGAGCCGCGCTTGGCGACCTTGGGCCGGCGGGTGACCGGCTTGACGGTGAACAGAGAGGTGATCGCCTGCATCTTTTTCGGAAACGGAAATGTGTTCGCGTGCGCGAGTACGAGTGCGTTCCAGCGCGGCGTCGTTGTTCGTTTCCCCCGAAATTGCCCCGCGTGAGTCAGCACATCCAAGCTGGACCAATCCAGCGCCGCTTTTTCGTGCGAGATACGGGACGATTTTTGAGAAAATAAACGGTTGAATTCCGCACGTGTCGTGCCGGTCCGCACACGTGCTCGTCGTCTGCGGGCGGGTGTTGACGAGTGTTACACGGGCTTTGGTGCCGTCCGGACCGGCACTCGGGAGGGCGCGCCACGAAAGACATGGGCGGCTTCAGCGAGTATCGGAGGAAAAAGGCCGCGATGCTGTCCGCGGCGAAGCGCCTGCGGGTCGAGGACCGCGGCAGCCAGGAGCGTAGGTCTGCGCGCGTCGGCCGGGGCGCCGAAGATGGAACCGTCGCTTCGGACCGCGGACTGCCCACGAGGGGGTGGCAGGTGTCCGTCACCGAGCCCGTGGCGGGCTCGAGGAGGGGCCTAAGCAAGCCGCTCGTGGCTGGTGAGCCCATCCTAAAGAGATCAGATCGGCGCGAGGCGACGTCGGACCGACGGCGCGCGGGCGGGTACGGCGCGGCCGACGGCGCGCCCATCGCGTGGGACGCCGCGGACGATCTGCCGATGCATCCGAGGACCCGCGGCGGGTCGTCCCGCGGCGCGTCTTCCCCCTCCGCGTTTCCCTCGTGCGCCGCTCTCGTGACCGGCGTCGCGCTGGTGATGATGATCGCGGTGTGCGCGCTCGCCGTCGTCCACCCGGATCTCGCGCGCGCGGGCGCCACGCACGCGGCAGCCGCCTGGACCGGGCGCGTCTCATCTTTCGTCTCATCCTTCCGACGCGAAGCCGTCGACACGCGGTCCGCCAGGCTAGCCTTCCTGGCTCCCCACGGCCACGACGCGCGTCACCACGACGCGCATCAACACGCGCAAAAGACGGCCACCGCTCACGCGGGGTGCGAGGCATTAAGCGTCGAGGAGGCCGCCGCGCGAGTCGCCGACGCGTTTGCCGAGGGGGAGTCAATCGGCGCCGCGTGCGAGGCGGCCAAACGCTTCCGATGGGACGACGTGGATCCGTACGTCGACGCCGCCGTGAAGGACCGCGTGGGCGATGACGAAGGGAAGGTGGTGGTGTTCCACGCCGGTTCGCGGTTCGACCCCGACGCGGTGACGCGCGCTGCCGAGATGATGGCTCGAGACGACGAGGTCGATCCGAAGGTTTCGCTGGGCGAGGGTAGCGCGGGCGCGGAGAAGAGGAAGGAGAAGAGCGGCGCCGCGCACGAGGGGAAGAAGGAGAAGAGCGGCGCCGCGCACGAGGGGAAGAAGGAGAACGCTCTGC
>MDTE01132264.1_pt1 | contig 14989 bp, 16 predicted proteins | sample 811231 | NCBI WGS metagenome assembly MDTE01 (sample SAMN05326651, study PRJNA326480) | marine metagenome | isolation source: seawater | place: Indian Ocean: Red Sea | collected 2010 | reverse complement strand
GGTCGCGACCGTGCCGTTCGGGATTGAGTCCAAAGTTGAGGACACGCTGACCCAGATGATGACCGGCGCGATGGAGATCCTGAACGATACCAACTGTGCGCTTGTCGGCGGGCATACCAGCGAAGGACCGGAGCTCAGTCTCGGTTTTGCCGTCAACGGCCTGATAGACAAGGACAAGATCATGCGCAAGGGCGGCTTACGCCCCGGCGACAAGCTGATCGTCACCAAACCCATCGGGACCGGCACGCTGTTTGCCGCCGATATGCGCCACAAGGCCAAGGGCCGCTGGATTGCCTCGGCGCTGGATCACATGGTGATGTCCAACCGCCTGGGAGCTGAGTGTCTGGTCGAACACGGCAGCCGCGCGGCGACCGACATCACCGGGTTCGGCCTGCTCGGCCATCTGGTGGAAATGGTGCGCGCGTCCGAGGTCGATGTGGTTCTCGAGCTCGACGCCGTGCCCCTGATGGAAGGCGCGGAGGACACGGCAAAAGCCGGCATCCTGTCATCGCTGCAGCCGCAGAACGTGCGCCTGCGACGGGCCGTGGCAAATCTGGAAGAAGCGGGCAGAGACGCCCGATATCCGCTGATCTTCGATCCGCAGACCGCCGGCGGCCTGCTCGCCAGCGTGCCGGCGAAAAACGCCGATGCCTGCGTCACAAAACTTAAGGAACTGGGCTACGACCGAACCATGATCGTGGGCGAGGTGCTGGACCAGTCGGACCGGCTGGAGCCGATCACTGTGCGGGTTTAAATTCCCGCCTTTGGCAGCAGCGCTGCATAGACCGTCTGACACACCGGCGTCGGTACGCCCGTTTCCCGGCCCATCCGCACCACCGCGCCGGCCAGCCAGGGCAGTTCCAGCCGGTTGCCCGCCTTGAGGTCGTGATGCATCGATGTCGTCATTTCAGCCGGCACGGCATCGGCGAAATCGAGCCGCGTGTCGCCGAAATCTTCCGGCAGGTCCACGCCGCGGGCGCGGCCGACGGCGGTGACTTCGCGGAATACATTATGCAGAAATTCCCGGCCTTCCGGATCGCTGCGGATCGGGCCGATTTCGCTGTTCATCAGCGTCGTGGTCGAACTCATCCCGACCAGAAAGACGAATTTTTCCCATATGGTCCGTTCCACGTCGTCGCTGATCTCGGCGTCGATACCGCCGGCTTTCATGGTCTCGTGAAGCGCTGTCACCCGCGCTGAAGAGCCGCCGTCCGGTTCGCCCATCACGATGCGTTGCATGGTGCCGACATGCTTGATCGTGCCGGGTTCCGAGATTGAACTGGCGATAAAGGCGACGCCGCCGATCAGCCGGTCGCGGCCGACGATCGGGGCCAGGATATCGTCGCCGTCGACCCCGTTCTGCAACGACAGCACGGCGGTGTCCGGTCCCAGCATCGGAGCGATGGCGCGGCCGGTTTCCTCCGTGTCCCACAGCTTGACGCCCATGATGACGTAGTCCACCGGCCCGACATCTGCCGGGTCGTCGGTTACCTGTGCCGGATGAACGACCGCGTCCCCAAGCTCCGCGCTGTCGATCTTCATGCCGCTTTGCCGGATCGCGTCGAGATGCCGGCCCCGGGCGATGAACGTGACGTCGGCGCCACAGGCCGCTGCCATGCGGCCGCCGAAATAGCCGCCGATCCCGCCGCTTCCCATCATGGCAATGCGCATGTTCAGTCTCCCAGGTCTTTCAACAGGTTGCGCCAGGCCCTTTTTTCCCGCGCCGGTGTGTAGTGCGGTGCCAGTTTACGGCACCGTTTTTCGAGATCCTTCAGAAACGCCGCATCGGTTTCCGCCCTCCGCAGCAGTTTCGCCAGCGCTTCCTCGTCCTCCGCCGGATAATACCCGGGGTAATCGTCGCCCAACATGCCGACATTGCCGTCGATGTGCGATGCGATCACCGGCACGCCGCAGACGATGGCTTCGGAGACGATGTTTGCACCGCCTTCCATGACCGAACTGATCACCATAACGTGGCTGCGGGCAAACTGGCGGCGGACCTGCCAGCCCGGTACCCCGCCGCGCCAGATAAAACGCGGGTTCGAGCGGGCCTCGTCCAGCGCGTTCTTTTCCCATTGCCGGTCATGCGCGTTTCCCAGATGAACGACCCGCAACCGGGAACCGGGCGGTGCCAGCCGTGCGGCATAAGCGGTCCGCAGCGAATCCTTTTCCGCGCGCAGGTGGCCGGCGACTGTGACTTCGAACCAGCGTTTCGACGGGACGCGCGGGGTCGGCAGCGGCGGCGAAGACTGATGTATGACCCGCAGCTTGCGGCCGTATTTTTTGGGAATGGCGCGGTGCACCAGCCCATGCAGGCAGACCAGCTCGGTCGCCCGGTCCATAGAACCCAGCGTTTGGTCCGGGTGGCTGTGCTGGAACTTGTAAATATCCGTCCCCGCCAGCAGCACGACCAGTGGTTTGTCCGGATATTTCTCGGAAAACATCCGTATCGACCTGGCCGACCGCCAGGCATGCACAGCAACCATCAGGTCGGCGCCGGCGCCGCTGTCTTCCTGGGAGACGTTTACCCGGTGTCCTAGGTCCCGCAGGATGCGCGCCCACCGCTCCGCCGTCGTGCGGTTTCCCGTGCGCGACTGTTTCCCCGCGGGGGTGACAAGGCTAATCTTCATGGCTCAAGCCTAGCGAAGAAAAATGACCGCACAAGTTTCGACCGACCATCTTTCCGCCATCATGCACAGCGCCCGTCAGCGGACACTGGAGCTTCTTGACGGCCTCAGCGCCGATCAGCTGATCGGACCCAAACTGCCCATCCTCAATCCGACGATCTGGGAAATCGGGCATGTGGTGTGGTTTCATGAATATTTCATCCTGCGCCAGGAATACGGCCACGATCCGCTGCTCGACCGCGGCGATGCGTTGTACGATTCAATCGCGGTTGCGCATGACACGCGCTGGGATCTGCCGGTCTACCCTCTGGGCGAGATGAAGGACTATATGGCACGGGTGCTGGACACGCTGCTCGACCGGCTGGATCGTGGCGAAGCGTCGGAACGGGACAGCTATCTCTATCAGTTCACGACCTTTCACGAAGACATGCACGACGAGGCGTTCACCTGGGCGCGGCAGACACTGGCCTATCCGACACCCGTTTTCGCGCCGGACGGACCACAGGCGGGGCACGATGCGGTTTTCGGCGCACTCGATGGCGACGCAGCCATTCCGGGCGGTGCCTTCCGCCTCGGGTCCGAACCCGATGATCGATTTGTTTTCGACAATGAAAAGTGGGCGCAGGAAATTAAGGTCGCACCCTTCGGCATGGCTAAGGCGCCGGTGACCTGCCGGGAATTTGCCGAGTTCGTGGAAGACGGTGGCTACGAGACCGACGGTTTGTGGACCGAGGACGGGCTCGCCTGGCGTGAGGAAAATAACGCCAGGCACCCTGTCTACTGGAAACGCGATGGGTCGGGTGGCTGGAAGGTGCGTTTGTTCGATGACTGGAACGATCTGGTGCCGGATCAGCCGGTGGTCCACGTCAACTGGTACGAAGCAAACGCCTATTGCGTCTGGGCAGGGCGGCGACTGCCGACGGAAGCCGAATGGGAGTTTGCGGCAACCATGCGGCCCGGTCCGGGCGGGGCACTGGTCAAAGCCGACTATCCCTGGGGCAATCACCCGATGACGGCGGCGCACGCGAACATGGACGGGTTCGGGCTCGGCTGCGCCGACGTGGCCGATTATCCGGCGGGCGCCAATGCCTGGGGCTGCCGCCAGTTGATCGGCAACGTCTGGGAATGGACGTCCGATACGTTCGGGCCGTTCGACGGATTCGCGCCCGACGACTACAAGGAGTATTCCGAACCTCTGTTCGGAACGACCAAAGCCCTGCGCGGCGGGTCCTGGGTGACCCGCAGCCGATACGTAAATGCCAGGTACCGGAACTATTTCGGGCCGGAGCGGAGAGATATTTTCTGCGGGTTCCGGACGTGCACTGACCTATAATAATTTCAGATGAAAATATTTTATTTGAGCGGAATATGAGTTTGCCATAAAACGATCCGTCGCTGTACTGAAGGCGCCAAGATCAGAAATCAGGGAGGGAAATCATGCAGGGGAAGATCGCGCTGGAGGAGCATTACGCCATTGAGGATACGCTTCAGGATTCGAACGGCTACCTGCCGCCGGAAACCTGGGAAGAACTGTCCGGCCGCCTGATGGATATCGAAGGCCGCCGTATCGACGAAATGGATCAGAACGGCGTGGAGATGATGATCTTGTCGTTGAACGCGCCCGCCGTGCAGGCGATCTACGATCGCGATCGCGCCAATGAGATCGCGAAGAAATCCAACGATATGCTCGCAGAATGGGTTCAGCGCAATCCGGGCCGGTTCAGGGGTTTCGCCGCGCTCCCGATGCAGGATGTCGACATGGCCTGTGCCGAGATGGAACGCTGCGTCAAGGAACTCGGGTTCGTGGGCGCGCTGGTGAACGGCTTCTCCCAGGTCGATACCGAAGAATCCGCCGTCTATTACGATCTGCCGCAATTCGCGCCTTTCTGGGACGTGATGGCCGGGCTCGACGTGCCCTTCTATCTGCATCCGCGCAATCCGCTTCCCAGCATGGCGCAGATCTACGAAGGCCATCCCTGGCTATTGGGTCCCACCTGGGCGTTCGGGCAGGAAACGGCGGTTCATTCGTTGCGACTGATGGCGTCCGGGCTGTTCGACAAACACCCGAACCTGCAGATCGTGCTCGGCCACATGGGGGAAGGATTGCCCTACAGCATTTGGCGGGTCGACAACCGCAATAAATGGGTTGGGGACGAGCGTGCCTACCCGGCAGAGAAAATGCTGGGTCACTACTTCCAGAACAATTTCTACATCACCACGTCGGGCAATTTCCGTACCCAGACGCTGATCGATGCGATGCTCGAAATCGGCTCCGACCGGATCCTTTTCTCGGCGGACTGGCCGTTCGAAAACGTCGATCATGCCGCGAACTGGTTCGATTCCTGCACAATCAGCGAAGACGACCGGTTGAAGATCGGCCGCACCAATTCCATGCGGTTGTTCGATATCGATCTCTGAACCGCAACTTTTTCAGGCAGGAGCGGCCCGCGCCGATCAGTGAAATGCGACCGTGCTGAGGGCCGCTCACCGTCAGCCGTCGGCGGCTGCCTCGCATTCCTGGCAAAGGCCCATGATTTCGACCGTCGGGTGAGCGACTTTGAATCCCAGACGGGCGGCCTTTTTCTTTATCAGTGCCGCAATCTCAGGGTCGTCCAGTTCTCCTACCTGCTGACAGCTCTCGCAGATCAGGAACTGCCCGGCGTGATTTTCGCCTGCCCGGTCACAGCCCACAAATGCGTTCAGCGATTCGATTTTATGCACGAAACCGTGCTGCACCAGAAATTCCAGCGCCCGGTAAACGGTGGGCGGCGCGGCATTTCTCTTTCCGTCGCGCAATTCCTCCAGGATATCGTATGCGCCGGTTGGCGCATGGCGGCTCCACACGATCTCGAGTACGCGGCGTCTCAGCGGTGTGAACCGCAGGCCCTGTGATCTGCAGCGTTCCTCAGCAGTTGACAGAGCATCGGCCATACAAGCCGCGTGATCGTGCTTGGAGGCGGGAAAGACGTTTAGCGAGTTTGAAGGTGCCATCGGTTGCTCCCCGGCAGCGGGCGGATGGTATCGACTGCGACTACGATCATTCTATCATAACAAACGGGCCATAGATGCCTACCCGTCTCTCCCTGTTCAAGATCCGCCGGAGCCGAAAATGAGCAACGATATCCTTCCCTCCGATATAGATCCGGATTCGCGCAACCGTCTGCCCCTTCCCGATCCCGAGACGCTGGACGAGACCAGTCGCGCAACTTACGATTCTCTTGCGGATCCCGAAGGCGGTTCCCTCGCCGGATTGCGCGGCCCCGGGGGTCTTCGTCTGCACAGTCCCGCACTGTCAAACGGTTTGCGGCCGGTGAACATGCATCTGCGTCAGCCGGACGTCATCGATGCACGCACCCGGGAACTCGCGATCCTCGTGACGGCCCGCGAACACGACTGCCAGTTCGAATGGCATGCGCACGAGGCTGAGGCGGTTCGGCAGGGCGTACCGCCGGAAATCGTCGATATCGTCCGGTATCGGCAACCGACCGATCAGCTGGAAGAGGCCGACGCCGCACTGATCGAATTCGGGCGCGAACTGTTTGGCGATCACCGGGTCGCCCCCGAAACCTATGCCAAGTTTGCCGCCGGATACGACCGGCGGACACTGGTCGATCTCGTCAACCTGATGGGCATGTACGCCATGACGGCGGCAGTGCTGATTGCTTTTGACGCGCAGCTGCCGGAGGGCGTCGCGCCGGGGCTTCCCGCGGGCTGAAGACTAAATTCCGGCGGCTTCGTCGGGCTCGAGGTCAACGTCAAGTGCCTGCAGCACGCGGGAATGGGAGATATAGGCGCCAACCATCAGGGTCAGTTCTACAATCTGGCGGTCGGTGAAGTGGTTTTTGAGCGGCGCAAATATCTCATCCGGAACCACGATATCGCAGGCCATGGCATCCACGTAGGCCAATACTGCCCGTTCCCCCGCGTCGAAAAGGTCTCCTTTATCCCAGTCGGCCAGGGCATCGCATTCCTGTTGCGTCATGCCTTCGTCGGCGGCGAGTTTCGGGACGTGCTGTCTCAACACATAAGCAGACGAAACCAGGTGCCCGAGTCGGATGATGACGATCTCGCGAAGGCGGCCGCTTAGCTCCGTTCCCCAGCGAATCTGATTGATGTGATTGAACCAGCTTTCGGCCAGCGGCGGGCTGTGGAGCAAAGTCCGGTATACGTTGATCAGCCTGCCGCGGCGCCGCCCGGCAATGCGCGACACGAGATCGGCTTGTTCCGGCAGATCTTCAGGATTCAAAAATGGGACGCGGGCCATGTGTGCCTGTTCTCCTGACGGTATATGATGGGGGATTAACTTACCGCGTTCGGGAGACCCGGCACATGGCCACCATCGTCGTCCAGGACGACAAGATCCTCCGGTTTCTTCAGGTCATCTTGGATCCTGACGTCGCGACCGCGCGTGTCGATGCATTTCGCGACTATCTTGCGTTCGATGTTCCCGATCCGGATGACTGGTTCGACAAACAGCGACAGCGCGCGTCCGCGATCTATCCGTCCAGGATCGTGATGGTTGAGGATGAGGAGACGATGCGGTCGGCCCTGGCAGACGCCGATGCCGTGGTCAGCGAGAGCTTTCGTATCGGTGCGGACGAACTGGCGGCGGGCCCCAACCTGAAGCTTGTGCAGAAATTCGGAATCGATGCCCGGAATATCGATCTCGATGCGTGCCGGACCGCAGGCGTGCCGGTCCGTACCCTGCGCCGGCGGGTCAACGGCACCGTTGCCGAACACGCGATCCTGCTGATGCTGGCGGTCGGCCGGAAACTTATCGAAACCCACGGGGCGCTCGATTTTGCGTCACTTCAGGTGCTGGGATACAAGCCGGCCAAATTTGATCCCGATCACGTCGCCGGCGCCAACTGGGCACGAATTCATGGATTGCGCAGCCTGCAGGGGGCGACGCTGGGCGCGCTGGGGCTGGGCGAGGTCGGCCGCGAAGTCGCAATGCGCGCAAAGGCCATGGGTATGGATGTTCTTTATTACCAGCGCAGCCGCCTGCCGGAAGACATCGAAGCGGAATGTTCGGCGACGTATGTGACGTATGAAGAACTGCTCGAAAGGTCGGACTTCATCAGCGTGCACCTCCCGCTCAACGTCTCGACGGAGGGCATGGTGGATGGGGCCTCATTCGCACGGATGAAAGCCGGTGCCATCATCGCCAATATTTCCCGTGCCCACATCATTGACCGGGACGCGCTGATCGATGCCCTCGACAGTAGCCATCTGGGCGGCGCGGGTCTGGATGTGCACTACGAGGAGCCGGGCGCGCCGGACGAACCTCTCAAAAACTATCCGAATGTGGTGCTCAGCCCGCATATCGCGGTGGCGCAGCGACCGCATAACCTGGCCGATACGGCGGAACTGGTGGGAAATCTGGCCGAGGTGCTCGGCAGCTAGCTGAAGATCCAGTTGTCCGCGATCAGCTCCGTCGCGGTGACGCTCTGCAATGTGGCGACGCGGACATAGTCGCTTGCGCCCGACGTGTCGATTTCAATGATGGTATCGCCGCAGGATATCGATATCGTGCGGCCCGGCCTCCTGGCGCAGGTACGTTTCACCGCGCTGAGCCAAAGAAACTCGGTACCGGTCGAAGGAGACGTCGTTTCCATCTCGGCCGACAGGCTGACCGATCAGTTCATGCCGGAAGGCTACTATCTTGCACGCGTGGTTCTGTCACCCGAAGCCATTACCGCCCTGGGCGGGGTCGAGCTGCATCCGGGCATGCGCGCCGAAGTGATGATCGTGACTGGCGCGCGCACTGCGCTTAGCTACTCCTGAAACCTGTTACAGACAGTTTCAACCGATCGTTCCGAGAAGAATAACCGCCGCCGCGGTTTCCCAAGCGCCGCGAATGGGATCATACTGGCGCCGGTATCAACGGTCGCAGGTGCAGTAAATGAAGTTCGGGGTCTTCGATCACGTAGACCGGTCCGGGCGCGCGCTGTCAGAGCAGTTCGCGCAGCGTGTCGACTACGTTGCGGCCGCGGACCGGCTCGGGTTCTATTGCTATCATGTGGCCGAGCACCATGCGACGCCGCTGAATATGGTACCGGTGCCAGGTGTATTTCTGGGTGCCGTGGCGCAGGCGACCGAGAACATCCATCTGGGTCCGCTGACATACCTGCTGCCGCTCTATTCGCCCCTGCGCCTGATCGAGGAAATCTGCATGTTCGATCACCTTTCCAACGGGCGGATGGAAATCGGCGTCGGGCGCGGTGTGTCGCCGTTTGAGCTGAACTATCACAATTACGATTCCGACACCGCGCGCGAGGTTTATGGCGAAGCGCTGGAAGTCCTGCTGGAAGGCATGACGTCGGAAACGCTGACTTACGAAGGAAAACACTTCAACTACCGCGACGTGCCCATGGAGCTGCACCCGCTGCAGGACCCGCATCCGCCGATCTGGTATCCGTCCTCAAATCCCGGCGGCGGTGCCTATGCCGGTCAAAACGGGTTCCACTACTGCACCCTGGGTGGGATCGACGCAGCAAAGGAAGCGATCGACGCCTATCGCGAGGCATATGCCGGACGCGGGAAGCCCTTCGGCCCGGAACGACCGTTTCCCGGCGGCACGGCCATCGGTATCAGCCGCCAGGTCACCGTGGCCGAAACCGATGCAGAGGCGCTGAAGATCGCCGGACCGGCCTACAAGGTCTGGCATGACAGCCTGACCAAGCTGTGGCGCGAAAACCAGGTGGAAGGCCCGGCCTTCGCGCGAAACACCGTCGACACGGTGGAGAAAGCCATGGCAGGCGGCGCGCATATCGCCGGATCTCCCGATACGGTCACCGAATTTCTTGCCGAGCAGATCGAGGCTCTGAGCGTGAACTATATGGTGATTGCCTTTAATATCGGAAGCATGGCGCACGACGACGCCATGCGCTCGATCACCATGTTCGGCGAACAGGTGATGCCGAAGCTGGAATCGCTCTGACGGAGAAGGGCATGCAGACGGATACTATTACGGAAAATGCGCGTTGGCGCACGCATGAAGAACTGCCGCTGACGCGCGATAGTTTCGATGCCTTGTGCAGGTTCGAGATTCCGTGCATCCGGATCAGGGGATTTGCGACAGATGTCGAGTGCGATGACCTGGTTGCCGCGATGGATGCGGTCGGCCTGCACAAGATCTATAATGTGCCGGGGCTCGAACAGCCGCCCAAATATGTCGGTCTGACCCAGTTCGAGAAACGGAAAGCCTCTAAGGAAGAGTACTTCGCCGAGGTCGAGCAGGCCTGGGCCGAGCACGACGCGGTGCTGTCGCACATGTCCTGGAATCCGTTCGAGCGCATGTGGGGCCTGATACGGGATCTCTATCCTGAAAGCACCCTGGCCCTCGCGGAGGAACCGGGCTATGGCCGCTACTATGCCGGCATCATCCGGGAGACCAGCGGAGGAGGCACCCTTCATGCGGACGTCACGATGTACAGCGCACGGGATTACCTGATCGGCAACGTGTCGCACCAGATCACCTGGAACTTCTTTGCCAGCCATGTCGAGGGCGAGGGCGGCAAGACAACGGTGCACAACCGGCCCTATCGCGTGCAGACCGCCCCTGGCAGCAAAGTCGAGATCGAGGGTTTCGACCGGTCTTACGTCGAGGGCGCCGAAACCCACGTCTACGCGCCGGCCAAGGGTGACGTCATTCTGTTCAATTCCCACAATCCGCACGAATGGACCGCCGTCCAAGACGGTCAGCGCCGGATGGGTGTCAGCACCTATATTGGCCGTATGCCGGACGGGAACTTCATCTACTGGTCATAAGCTACCGGGGCAGTTTCCATGTATCGCCCGCCCGTCTTCCGGGAAGACAGCGTCGATGTCATGCGCGCGCTGATTCATCACAATCCGTTCGCCACACTGGTGGTGTCTGGTGCCGGCGGGATGGAAGCCGCCCACATTCCATTGGTACAGGCCCAAGGCGGCGATTTCGGCCTGCTGCAGGGGTACGTCGCGCGACCCAATCCGATCTGGGAGATCTTCGATCCAGGCACGGAAGTGCTGGCGATCTTTCAGGGCGCGGATCACTACGTCACCCCGTACTGGTATCCGTCGAAGACGGAACACGGAAAGGTGGTGCCGACGTGGAACTACGATGCGGTGCATGCTTACGGAACGATGCGCGCGGTCGATGATCCCGACTGGCTTCTCACGCATCTCAATGCCGTCACCCATCATATGGAGTCTGACCGGCAGTTACCGTGGTCGGTGTCAGACGCGCCAGCCGACTAAATCGAAAAGATGATGCGCCGTCTGGTCGGGCTCAAGATCACGATTTCCCGTCTCGAGGGCAAGACAAAGATGAGCCAGAACCGGAATGAAACCGACCGAAAAGGAACGTCGGAAGGATTGCGGGCCGAAGGGACAGAAGCCGCGGCGCGGGTGGCGGACCGGATTCCGGATTAGAATAAATTATCCCCTCTCCCCGAGGGGGCGAGGGGACTAACTTCTATTCCTTCAATAGCGGTTTCACCGCCTCGCGGAATTCCCGGCGGAGGTCCGCGCTGTGTAACCAGGTGTAATCGTAGTCCAGCGGCGGGGCATCGCCAGCTTCCACTTTAAGAGACGCGAACACCGGTCCCGGCACAGCCAACAGGCTGGGCAGGTCGGCGGCGAACTGGTTCAGTCCTTCGTAGGTATGCGCTTCTGCGTAACCCGCGGCAGCCGCCATGCCGGCGAAATCCGCCTTGCCCCGCGCCGGAATCGGATGCCCGCCATTGGCTTCGTAGGAGCCGTTCTCGACCACGAAATGGACGAGGTTCTTCGGTGCGGCATTTGCGATGGTGGTCAGGGTCGACAGGTTCATCAGCAGGCTGCCGTCGCCGTCCAGGACGATGATCTTCTGATCCGGCAGCCCGATGGCGAGCCCCAGCGCATGGGACGAGGCCTGACCCATGGCGCCGACGCTGACGAAGTTGAGCGGATCCGGATCGACCCGGTGCCATTCGAAGGCGGATGTATAGGTCGCGACCACGATGGCGCCGTTACGGGCATCGCGGATTTTTTCGAAACAGGCCATGCGCTGCATCATGGCTCTACCCGCCGTCCGATCAGAGCCACCATCGGGCGTGATGTGTCATAGGCTCGGTCGATGGCGTCTGGCAATTGCGCCACATCATCTGTGTTCTCGATGAGAATATGGTCGATCTCCATCGCGTCCAGAACGGGTTCGACAATCCGCACGCCGTAGCTGGCGGACTCTGTCGGTGCCTTGTCGGGCTCCTTGCCCAGCAGGCCGACAACCATGCAGACAGGCTGTTCGTATTCGCAGACCACCGCCCGGATATTGTTCAGAGAATCCATCAGCCCGGTCTGCTGCATCAGCAGCACCGCCCGTTTTTCGCAATAGCTGAGCGCGGCGCAGATCGACACGCCTTCGTCTTCCTTGCTGAGGCGGATCAGCGTCAGGTCCGGATCTTCCGACAGCGGCCACAAAAGCCCGGCGCTGGTCGTGATATCCGGCAGGGCGGCGATATGGCGGACCCTGGCCTGTTTCAGGGCCGAGATAATCGCCGCACCGCTGGGACCCACGGGATCGTCCATCGGGTTATGCGGCCACGGACAATTCGTTAAGGAATGCGGACAGCGCTTCGTTCACGGCGGGCGGATTTTCGATATTGGCGATGTGTCCCGCGCCGTCGACCACCACATGGCGGCAATCCGGAATCGCCGCGGCGGCTTCCGCCAGAATTTCGGGCGGCGCGCCCTTGTCCTGCGCCCCGCCGATGATCAGGGTCGGCACCTGGATTTTGCCCAGGCCCGACCCGAAGGCCAGCCGTTTCAGCGCCTCGCAGCATCCTTCGTGTCCGACGGGATTGGTCGACCGCAGCATATTGCGGACCTTGTCGAGGAACGGCGGGTTGGCAGCGACGGTTTCCGGCGTGAACCAGCGTTCGACGGTCGGTTCGACCACGCCTTCCATGCCTTTTTCCCGGGCCGTGTCGATCCGGTACTGGAAATAGGCAGCATAGTCCGGTGGCGCGTCGGGCCGGGAATCGCAGGCGGTCAGCGACAGCAACCGGTCGCCGTGATTCTGGGCCATGCCGTATCCCAGCATGCCGCCGATCGAAAGACCCACCCAGTGGGTTTGGCCGATCCCGAAATGATCCAGCAGCGCACAGGCATCCTGCATCAGATCGTCGAAGGAATAGGGACCGGGCGGCGCGTCTGACTCGCCGTGGCCGCGATGGTCATAGCGCAGGATGCGGAAATCGTCCTTCAGCAGCGCGACCTGATCGTCCCACAGTGTCAGATTGTTGCCGAGTGCATGGCTGAAGGTGACCCACGGCGCGCCTTCCTTGCCCTCGACCTCGCAGTTCAATTCGAATTCACCGACGCTGACTTTCATCCGGCCTTCTTCCTTTCCCTATCGCGTTTATCTGGTGACTGGTTGCGGGCGCAGCCTAGCCTGTCTCGTTGATCACCGCCAGAAAGGGGTCGGCGAAGTCGCGCAGTTTGGCGGCGCCGACGCCGTGCACCTCGGCGAATTCGTCCGTATTCGCGGGCTTGCGGCGCGCCATGTCGATCAGGGCGCGGTCGGGGAATATCACATAGGCCGGCACGCCTTTTGATTTGGCAAGTTCCAGGCGCAATTTGCGCAGCCTGGTGAGCAGACCGGTATCCGCTTCCGGAAGATCGGCGTCGGCGGCGAGATCCTTAACCCGACGTTTCGCGGCGCGGGACTTCTTAAGCGTATCCTGCCGGTAGCTGAAGCTTTCCTCACCCCGCATCAGATCTTCGCCCTTCGGCGTGATGGTCAGCCCGCCATAACCCTGCACGTCTAGCTGCAGGAACTGGGCGGCGACCAGCTGGCGGATGATGGATTGCCATTCCTGCTTGCGCAGATCGGCGCCAATGCCGAAGGCCGGGCGTTGGTCGTGTCCCGCCTTGGATATTTTCTCGGTGGGCACGCCGCGCAGAATGTCGATCACGTGCGCCGCGCCGTAAATACGGCCCGACTGGTCGACCGCAGCCAGAACCTTCTGTCCGTGTTCGGTGCCGTCCATCAGTTCGACCGGGTCGGTACAGACGTCGCAATTGCCGCAGGGCTCAATCATTTCGCCGAAATATTCCAGCAGCGCGCGCCGCCGGCATGTCGGTGCCTCGCAGTAGCCGACCAGCGCATCCAGCCGCTTGTGTTCGCGGCGCTTGCGGTCCGGGCCGGAGTCTTCGTCCTCGATGAAGACGCGGCGCATGCGGATATCCTGCAGGCCGTAAATCATGTGCGCGTCGGCTGGCGCGCCGTCGCGGCCTGAGCGGCCGATTTCCTGGTAATAGGCTTCGACGCTGCCCGGCAGATCGACGTGGAGGACGAATCGCACGTCTGATTTGTCGATCCCCATGCCGAATGCGATCGTCGCCACGATGACAACGCCCGGGTCGGTCATGAAGGCGTTCTGGTTCGCCTGACGGTCGAACTGGTCCATGCCTGCGTGATAGGGCAGGGCGTTGATACCCCGGTCCCGCAGATAGCGCGCCGTTTCCTCTGTTTTTTTACGCGACAGGCAATAAACGATGCCGCTTTTGCCTTCGTGCCGGGCCAGGAAGTCGGTCATTTGCCGCTTCCAGTCCTGCTTCATTTCCACCGAAAGGCGGATATTCGGCCGGTCGAAGCCCAGCACCACGGTTTCCGACTTGCCGCCGAAAAGGCGGGTGGCGATATCATCGCGGGTAACGGCGTCGGCCGTGGCCGTCAGTGCGGCGACGGGGATATCGGGAAAGAGGTGCTGCAATTGCGACAGGGCCTCGTATTCCGAGCGGAAGGCCGGGCCCCACTGGGAAATACAGTGGGCTTCGTCGATGGCGAACAACCGGATGTCCAGTCTGCCGAGCGCCGCCAGCATGCGTTCGGTCATCAGACGTTCCGGCGCCATATACAACAGCCGTGTTTCACCCGCCGCGGCGCGGCGCCAGGCGGCGACGTTTTCTTCGCGCGGGCGGGAAGAATTGATGGCATCGGCCGCAACACCGGCCAGTTTCAGCGCCGCGACCTGGTCCTCCATCAGCGCGACCAGCGGCGACACCACGATGGTCAGCCCGCCCGTCACCAGCGCCGGAATCTGGAAGCACAGCGATTTGCCTGATCCGGTCGGCATTACCGTCAGCACGTTGCGCCCGGCCAGCAGGGCATCGACCACCTGTTCCTGCCCCGGCCGGAATGTATCGAAGCCGAACACGTCTTGAAGGACGGCGTGTTTGGCGTCCGGTTGGGCGATTTCAGCGGTGGAGTGCATCGCGGCAGTTTAGGCGGATCGCCCGATTCGGGCGATTGGAAGATGGCTGAATGTTTATCCGGACCCCAGTGCTTCGCGTTTCATTTCGAGCTCCAGCCAGTGTTCTTCTGCGCCGGCCAG
>MDTE01152634.1_pt1 | contig 14991 bp, 14 predicted proteins | sample 811231 | NCBI WGS metagenome assembly MDTE01 (sample SAMN05326651, study PRJNA326480) | marine metagenome | isolation source: seawater | place: Indian Ocean: Red Sea | collected 2010 | reverse complement strand
TTTTTATAATTTGTTATAAACTTCGATGGAACAATTAAAATTTTCATAAATTATATTACTTGATCTAGAATAAGTTTCTTTTTAATACCATTAATTGTTTGTTTAAGACCTACTATAAGATCTAAATTTTTATAATTTGGTAAAATTGTTTTTAATTTTTTAACAGACATTTTCTTTGACCTTGCCCCTGTATATTTATTTTTATTAAATATAATATTTTTAAAGTCGAAATTCTCTATATCACAAATAATTTTTGCCCAATTTTTAATTGTAAAATCAAAGCCTGGTCCAATATTTATAATCTCATTTGTTCTTTTTTTTTCACAGAGTAATAGTTGGTTGACGAAGTCAGCTACGTGCATTGACTCCCTCATTTGATTACCATCACCCCATAATTCAACTTTTTTCTTAAATTCTTTGGCAATCAAAATTTTTTTTATAACATCTATAATGAAGTGAGGTGTTCTATCTGATAAAGGATAATCGGGCCCATATAAAGATGAAGACACAATTGTAAGATAATTTAATGAAAATTGTTTTGAAAGAGACTTTTTTCCAACATGCAGCATTTTTTTACTCATGGCATATGCAAGAAGTTCTTCTTTTGGTACACCAGAAATATAATCTTTTTCCTTCAGGTTTCTTCCCATTGGGTAAGCACAACTTGTTCCAATCGAAATCAATTTGGCCTGAGGTTGAAAATTTTTCCACCAATCGAGCAAATTTGTATTAATTAATTGATTATTAAGCCATTGCAAACCTGGATTTGTCAAACAAAAATCACCTGCTTGGGTCCAAGCCGCAAGGTGAAAAATTTTATTAAATTTAGTTTTATTCAATTTTTTAAAATTTTCTCTCTTTCTCATATCTAATGATTTTGAAGACAAGGAAACTATTTTATTTTTTTTATCTTTAAGTGCAGCATTTAATTGTTTCCCTAAGAAACCCGAACCACCTGTAATTAAAATATTCATCTTTATTAATTATTTATAATATTTAAAATTCTTTTTATTTGATTTTTTTTAAGCTCTGGATAATTTCCAATATACATCCCAAAATAATGAATATGATCAGTGTTATTTAGGTCATTTTTATATTTTAGCATTAAATGTTTTGGAATATACGGTTGATACAACTGATTTCCACCTCCAGCCGAGCCTCTCCTAAACTCAACTTTATTTTTTTTCAAATTGTTACATATTTTTTTCATCAAAATATGATCTTTATTTTTTAAAATTAGGTTAAAAGCATAATTACTCATTCCGTTTAAGTCAAAATCTGTAAAAAAAATCTCTTTATTTAAGTTTTTCAAAAAAAAACGTAAATTATTATTTCTTTTTTGAATATTTTTGTTTAACCTTTTTAATTGAGATAGACCTAAGATTCCACCGATCTCATTATTTCTTAGATTAAAAGCTGGATACATAAAAATAAAGTCTGGATTTAATTTTTTATTATTTTTTATTATTTTTTTTTTTAATTTTAAATTTTTAATTTCCCTGGCCATTCCATGAGATCTAAGCATTAAAAGAGCATTATATGCCCATTTATCGTTTGTAGATATCATACCTCCCTCAATCGTTGTCATATGATGAGCATAATAAAATGAAAAATTTGAGGTCCAACCATAAGTCCCTAATTTTTTTTTTTTTAAAGGTAGCCCCGTGTGACTCACAAACATCTTCTATTAAGACTATTTTTTTTTCATTAATTTTTTTTAATAGTTTTTGCGTCAGACAATTAAAACCTTGGATGTAACTTATAAAAATAGCTTTAGTTTTTTTATTTATCTTTGATATAATTTTTTCGTTATCCATTCCCAAGTTTTTTAAATTTATGTCAACAAAAACAGGGGTAAAATTAAAATGTATTAATGCAGAAATATCTGAAGACCATGTTAATGGTGGAACTATCACCTCTCCTCCTTCTGGATATCTTATTTTCAATAGAGCGATAGATAGTAAGTTTGCGGAAGAGCCTGAATTTACGAACACACTATATTTTACTCCAAGCCATTTTGACCATCTTTTCTCAAATTCTTCGACTTTCTTACCTTGGGTAAGTATAGGGTCCTCTTTTTTTAAGTAATTTATTATCTCATCAAGATCAGTCCTACTAATATTATTTTTCATTAAGGGCAATGAATTCATAAAATTTTAAATATTTGAGAACTGATTTATCTTTAATATTTTATAACATTTTATTAACTCTTTAATGCCATCATCTAAAGAATAATCTGGTTTCCATCCGGTTGATAATATCTTTTTGTTACTAACAATATAATCTCTTTTGTCAGGATCTTCTCCAATAGAGGCACTGTGTATATAAAAATTAGGAATATATTTTTTAATTCTTTCAGCTAATTCTAATTTAGAGATATTAGTATCTTCTAAACCAACATTATAAATTTCATTTTTTAATTTTGAGAAATTTTCAATTGCAAAATGAAACACGTTAGCAATATCTTTAATATGAATGAAATTTCTTTTAAAATTTTCTTGAAATAAAATTATATATCCATCTTTAACCGCCTTTAATGTAAAATCGTTTACAAGTAAGTCTGTTCTCATTCTTGGTGATACCCCAAATACTGTAGCCAGTCTAAAAGATACAGAGTTATCTCTTTCTATAATTATTTTCTCAGCCTCAACTTTATTTCTACCATATTCTGAAATTGGATTTAGTGGGCTTGTTTCTGTACAAAACTTGCCACTTTCTCCAATACCATAACCACTATTTGTAGTTGGATATAACAAGTATTGTGTTTTAGACATATGATTTATCATTTCTCTGATAGAGTCTAGATTTATAGATTTTGAAATTTTTGGATTTTTTTCTGACGCTGGTGCACCAACTATTGCAGCTAAAGGAATAATTATATCATTTTTTTTTAAAAGACTCGATAATAAACTCGTGTTGGTAACATCGCCATTATGAAATTCAAAATTTTTATTACTACAACATGATAAAAGTGAATTTTTTTCGTACATCAAATTATCCAAAACTGTAACTTTGAAATTTTTGTTTAACAAAATAGGTGTCAATACTGAACCCAAATATCCCGCACCTCCAGTGATTAGAATCCTATCCATTTTTTAACTTTTAAGATAAATTTAAATATTTACTAAAAAACTTATTGAAAAGGGTGTAATAAATATAGTTTAAGAAGTCAATAAAATGAGCATCTTTTAAAAATATATTATTAAAAAAGCCAAAGTATTTGAGAATCTTTTAATTTTAAGCTTTGTATATTGATTTACCAATAATTTTATCAACAATACTGAGTATATAAGCATGATGTACTATTTCTATATGATTATAAGAATTTGAATTCACCCAAAAATTAATCCCATGATTATTAATTTTTATTAACTTATTATTTTTATCGAAACCACTAAATGTTATCATCTTTATATTCTTTTTCTTGCAATATTTAGCAGCGTTTAGAATATTTTGGCTTTTGCCAGAAGTAGAAATTAGAATAATAATATCTTTTTTTTCAGCATAGAATTCGAGAGCTTTTTCCATCCATTTGTCATGACCAAAATCATTCGAAAAACATGTAATTAAATCTGCTTCATTGAAATTAATTGATTTTATTTTAGCATTTTTTGTTAAATCTACTGATGCATGACTAGATGTAGCCGCGCTTCCACCGTTGCCAATAAATATAATCTTTCCACCCTTTTTATTACAGTTTTTAAATATATTACTAGATTTTATAAGATTTTTTTCATCAAGATCATCTAACGAAAGTAATTTTTTGATTTGTATAAAGTAATTTTTTAATTTTAAAGCCATTAATGAAAGATTAATATTACTAAATAAATTTAATATCAAGATCAGATATGATGAAAAACATTGACCTAGTAATCTTAGCCGGTGGTAAAGGAACAAGAATTAAACACTTAGAGAAAAAAGTTCCAAAAGCATTAATTAAATTTGGAAAATTTAGTGTTTTAGAATATTTATTAATGCATTATTCAAAATTCAAATTTGAAAGAATTTTCATAATCTCAGGCCATTTAGGTAATCAAATATATAAAAAATTCAATAACAAAGAATATAATTTATCCAAGATAAAAGTTATCTTAGAAAATAAACTTAAAGGAACGGGTGGATCTTTGTATGAACTAAAAAACAAAATAAATAATGATTTTGTATTAATAAACGGCGACACATTTTTTCTCTTTGATTTAAATAATTTTATTAATTTTTCCATAGCACAGAAAACACAAATAACAGTTGCACTAACAAAAAATAAAAATTATTTTACAAATACTAAATTAGTAAATCTTAAATTAAAAAAAAATCTTCTGTATTTTTCAAAAACAAAAAATAAACTAATGAATGGTGGAGCATATTATATTAAGGGTAATTTTCTTAATAATGTAAAAAAAAAATATATGTCACTTGAGCATGAAATTGATAAGCTAATAATAAAAAAAAAGGTATCAGGAATAATTTTTAATAATTTTTTCTTGGATATAGGCACAGTATCAAATTATAAAATTGCTCAAAATAAAATACCTAAACTTTTTTTTAAACCAGCAGCTTTTTTAGATAGAGATGGTGTGATTAATGAAGATAGTGGTTATGTTAGCAAATTTGAAAAATTTAAATTTAGAAAAAATGTAATTAAGGGTTTGAAATATCTAAAAAGTAAAGATTATTATATTTTTATAGTTACAAATCAGGCAGGAATTGCAAAAAATATTTTTTCAATCAATCAATTTTATGAACTTCAAAAAAAGGTTCATATATATTTGTCAGAACAAAATTTTTCGTTTGATGATGTTATTTATTGCCCTTATCACATTAAAGCAAAATTAAAAAAATTTAAAAAAAATTCATCCTTAAGAAAACCCAATGATGGTATGATAAAGATTTTAATTAAAAGATATAATGTAAATATGGATAAAAGTTTTGTAATAGGCGATCAAAAAAAAGACTTTAAAATGGCAAATAAAATGAGACTAAAATTTGCATATGCTGAAGATGATTTTTATTCTCTGGTCAAAAAATTAACAAAATAAAAACGTTAATCATCAAGTAATTTTAATTCTAGAAGGTTATTTATAAGATTAAATATTATTAAATTTTTTTATATTTTTAAATTAATCTATTAATTTTTATTTAATAGTATAATTATTAAAGCTATATGCACGAGTATTTCCAGATATATAAACTAATACCTTCGCAAAAAAAAATTAGATTTTTTTTTCTTCTATGTTTAATTTTTTTTGCTGTCATTTCGGAGTTAGTTGGCATTACTCTAATAATTCCAATGGTTGCCTCGTTTATACCTGACACTTCATCAGAATTAAATTTATTTTATGATAAAATTTTCATATTTAAGTTTCTGCAAAAACTGACTTTTAAAACTTTAATGTTAATATTTTTATCAGTATTTATTATTAAGGCCTTTTTTTTAACATTCGTATTTTACTTTAATCAATCATTTGTAGCCGAAGTTCAAAAAGAAATTACAAATTCAATTTTTATAAATAGTATAAATAAAAATTATTCTAGTTTTATAAATCAAAATTCATCAGATAAAACAAGAAACATTATTGAGCTTTCTAATACCTATGTATACCAATGTTTGATGCCATTGGTTGTTTTAATAACTGAATTTGGTTTTGTAATATGTGTTTGTATTTTCTTATTTATCGTCGATCCTTTATCTTTAATTATTATTATATCAATAATGGCAATTTTATTGATGATATATTTCAAAGTGATTAATAAAAAATTATTTGAATGGGGAAGAATAAAACAAAACTTTTTATCAGATAGATTAAAAATTTTAAGGGAAGCAATTGATGGAATAATTTTAATTAAAATAAATAATCTAAACAATTTTTTTTTAAAACATTTTAAATATAGTAGTAATATTTCAATAGATCTTACAAAACGATTACTTTTTTTAAATAATATAATAAAAGTTTTTTTAGAATTATTTACAATCTTAATATTAATTGGATTAATTTTTCTTCTTATTAACAGAGGTTTTTCAAAGATGGAAATACTCTCTCTGTTAAGTTTATACGCAGTATGTGCGTTTAAACTTTTACCATCTGCAAACAGGATAACCGTAAATTTACAAAGTATTAAATTTGGTGCACCAGTTTTACCCGTTCTTTTAAATGAAATAAAATCTAGTTCAAATGAAATTAATAAAAATTGTGATGAAATTTTATTTAATCATAAAATTGTTTTCGAAGATTTACATTTTAAATACCAAAACTCAAATAAAGTGTTCGAAAATGTTAATTTTGAATTAAATAAGAACGATTTTGTTGGAATAGTTGGAGAAAGTGGATCAGGCAAAAGTACATTAGTTAATTTACTATGTGGTTTACTCACTCCTAATAAGGGAAGAATTTTAGTAGATGATGTAGATATATCTAAAAACTATAAAAGTTTCAGACAAATAATAGGATATGTTCCTCAAAAAATTTTTTTAAGTGACGATACAGTAAGAGCCAATATAGCACTGGGGGTTGAAAATTATTCCAATGAAAGAATAGAAGAAATTGTCAAAGATAGTAGATTTTCAGAATTTATAAATAAATTACCAAAAGGTTTAGATACACTTATTGGCGAAGATGGAAATAAACTATCAGTAGGTCAAAAGCAGAGATTAAACATATTAAGAGCATTATATCATGATCCTAAAATATTAATTTTTGACGAGTCTACAAGTGCACTTGATAAAATAAATGAATTGTCTTTTTTAAATTTAATATCTGAATTTAAAGGAAAAAAAACAGTTATCTTTATTACTCATAAAAAGGATTTGTTAGATTCATTTGATAAAATATATGAGATAAAAGAAAAAAAATTGATTTTAAAAAAATGAAAAAAGTATCAATAATTGGCTTAGGATACGTTGGATTACCTTTGGCTATGAATTTTGCTCAAAAAATTCCAACAATTGGTTATGATATAAAAAAAGATCGCATAAATCAGTTAAATAGTCATAAAGATATATATAATCAAATTAGCAAAAACATATTTAAAAAAGCAAAAAAAATTAAATTTACAAATAGCCTTTCAGATGTCTTTAACTCAAAAATAATAATAGTAACTTTACCTACTCCAGTTAACAAAAATAAAAAGCCAGATCTTAAAAATATTAAAAATTTATGTAAAAAAATTGGAAAGGGCATTACAAAAAATACAATCATAATATTTGAATCAACTCTCTATCCTGGCGCTACACGTAACGAATTTCTACCTTTGATAAAAAGTAATTCTAAACTAAAGTATCTGAAAGATTTTTTTGTTGGTTATAGTCCAGAGAGAATAAATGTTGGAGATAAAAAAAATTTAATACAAAATATTACCAAACTTATCTCAGGAGACTGTAATTATTCAACAAAAAAAATTGCAAATATTTATAAATTAATTTTAAAAAAAAATATTTATATTACTAAATCAATAGAAGTTGCAGAAGCAGCAAAAGTTTTCGAAAATACTCAAAGAGATGTAAACATTTCATTGATGAATGAACTTTCTATGATATGTAATAAAATAAATCTAAAAACAAAAGATGTTTTGGATGCCTCATCAACGAAATGGAATTTTTTAAAATTTCATCCAGGCTTAGTTGGTGGTCATTGTATAAGTGTCGATCCTTATTATTTAAGTTATTGTGCAAAGAATGCTGGACACAAAACCATTTTAATTAATGCAGGTAGAAAAATTAATGATAATATGCCTAAATTTATTTATAAAAATATTTTAAAAGATTTAGGACCTAGAAAAAAGAAAGTTTTAATTCTAGGTTTAACTTTTAAAGAAAACTGTTCAGATATAAGAGACAGCAAAATATTTGATTTGATTCAAAAATTAAAAAATAAGCACCAAACTTTCTTACACGATCCATACGCTATCGAAGAAGAAGTTTACAATTTATACTCCCAAAAAATGTACAAACTTAACGAATTACCAAAAAAAATTGATTGTATTGTTATTAACTTAAAGCATGACTATTATAAAAGTCGAAAAATGAAAGAAAAAATCATCAAAATGACAAAAAATAACGGATATATTTATGATTTAAAAGGTTTGATTGATAATAAACTTTTAAAAAGAAAAAAAATTAAATATTTCAGCTTATGATTCAGAAAAAATTTAATGATATATCCATTATTGCAGAAATAGGAAATGCACACGAAGGAAGTTTTGCTTTAGCATGTTCATATATTGAGTCTGCAAAAAAATCTGGTGCGGATGCTGTAAAATTTCAAACACACATATCTGAAGCTGAAAGTTCTAATTATGATAAATTTAGAATAAAAAGTAAGTACATTGATGATAAATCAAGAAATATATATTGGGATAGAACTTCATTTACACTAAATCAATATAAAAGACTAAAAAAACTGACTGAGAAATTAGGTATGTTCTTTTTATCATCTCCTTTTTCGTTAGAAGCAGTCGATTTGCTAAAAAAAATAAATGTTAAAGCTTGGAAAATTGGCTCTGGAGAACTGACAAATTATCCAATGATAGAAAAAATTGCAAGAACGAAGAAACCTATTATTATTTCAACAGGTTTATCTAATATAAACGAAATAAAAAATACCATTAAACTAATTAAAAAATATCATTCAAATATCATTATAATGCAATGTACATCTCTATATCCTTGTCCAGATGATAAGATAGGATTAAATGTTATTAGTGAATTGAAAAAAAAATTTCCATACAAAGTTGGTTTTTCTGACCATTCAGGTGATCCAACAATTGGAATTGCTGCATATTCAATGGGAGCAGAGATTTTAGAAGTACATGTTACTTACGATAAAGATATCAAAACATTTGATAGTAGTTCCTCATTAGACTTTAAAGAATTAGAATTTTTAAAAAAGTCATTAAATAGAATTAAAATTATAAAAAGTAATAAAATAAATAAAAATAAAATACCCAAATACCTAATAAGCAATAAAAAACTTTTTGAGAAGAGTATTTTTTTGAAGAAAGATTTGAAAAAAGGATCACTAATAAAATTAGATGATATAAGTTTTAAAAAACCAGTGGTAGGAATGCATGCTAAAGAATACAAAAGTGTTATTGGAAAAAAACTTAAAATAAATTTAAAAAAAGGTAATCCATTACTGAAAAAAAATATAAAATGAAAAAAATTTGTTTTGTGATTGCGAGTAGAGCTAATTATGGAAGAGTGAAATCAGTTGTATTTGAATTTAAAAAAAGTAAAAAATACAAAGTTCAAATTGTTCTTGCAGCTAGTAGTTTGCTAGAAAGATATGGTGATTTAAGAAAAACTCTTTCTTCAGATGGTTTAAAAGTTGATAGGGAAGCCTTCCTCGTAGTTGAAGGAGAGAGCCCCTTAACAATGACAAAATCAACAGGATTAGCTATTATTGAGCTGTCATCAATATTTAACAATTTAAAGCCTGACGTTGTAGTTACTGTTGGAGATAGATATGAAACAATAGCCACTGCAATTGCCGCGAGTTATATGAATATAACATTAGCTCATATTCAAGGGGGTGAAATAACTGGATCAATAGATGAAAGTGTCAGACACGCTATAACTAAGTTGTCTCATATTCATTTTACATCAACTAAAAAATCCAAAAAAAATGTAATTTCAATGGGAGAAGATAAACGTTATGTCTTTCATGTTGGATGCCCTTCATTTGATTTGCTTACCAAAAAAATAAGCAAAATTAAAATTAACAAAGATCTTGTGGGTGTAGGTGCAAATATTGAAATTGAAAAAAAATTTATACTAGTTGTATTTCATCCTGTTACAACTGAATATGGTCAATCATACAATCAAACTGAAAAAATAATTAAAGCAATTGATAAATTTAAAAATCAAACAATATGGTTATGGCCAAATATTGATGCTGGATCTGATGGTATATCCAAATCTATAAGGAAAAATAGAGAAAAGGGTAAACTTAAAAACGTACTTTTTATTAAAAATCTTCAAGTAGAGAATTATAATTTTCTTTTAAAAAATGCATCTTGTTTAGTTGGTAATAGTAGTAGTTTTTTAAGAGAGGCTTCTTTTTTTGGTACACCAACTGTTTTAGTAGGAAATCGTCAGGAAAAGAGAGAGATGGGTAAAAATGTTGTTAAAAGTTCTTTTAACGAAAGCGAAATACTAAATAAAATTAAATCTCAATACAACAAAAGATATAAAAAAAGCAATATATATGGAGACGGTAGGGCTGCAAAAAGAATTTCAAAAATTTTATATAAATTAAATCCAAATATTCAAAAAAAATTAACTTATTAATGTATTCAAATAAAAGTTTTGCTGCAATTATTCCTGCAAGATCGGGCTCTGTCTCTGTAAAAAATAAAAATTTACAAAAGATTTCTGGAAAATCGTTATTTCAAATTACTTTAGATTTAGCAAAAAAAAGTAAATTTATTGATGATATTATTGTGACATCAAATGATCATAAAATTTTAGCTTATGAATCAAAAAGACGATATCAAAAAATAATTTTTTTAAAAAGATCTAATAAATTATCTTCAAACAAATCCAGCATGTTATCGGTTATAAAAGATGTAGAAGAGAGAATAAAAAAAAAATACGATTATTTTTTGATTTTACAGGTGACATGTCCTTTCAGAAAATTATTAGACATAAACAATTCTATTAAAAAAATAATTAAAGAAAATTCAGACAATGTAATTTCTGTAACACTTATGGACGATTTTCATCCTGCAAGAATGTATCAAATGAAATCAAAAAAATTAATTTCTTTAGATAAAAAAAATAATTCTAAGAATAGACAAATGCTTCCTAAAATATTTCATAGAAATGGAATGATCTATTTATTTAAGACAAGTAATATCAAAAAGTATAAAAATTTTTACGGAAAAAAAATATCTCCATATATAATCGAAAGAGAAAGAAGTATTAACATCGATAATTATCAAGATTTAATTTATGCAAGAGCGATTTCAAAAAAAAAAATTACTAGCTTTAGAAAAAATTAATATCTCAAAAAAATTATACTTTGAGTTAAGAAAGCGATTTATTATTTATGATAATAGTAAAAATAATATAAAAAAATTAAATCAATATGATGCAATTTTTACAAAATTTAATTACGAAATTAATAAAAGATTTTTACTAAAAGCAAAAAATTTAAAATATATAATTTCAAATGTTACTGGTTTAGATTCTATAGACACAATACAAGCAAAAAAACAAGGAATTAAAATTTTTAGTTTAAAAAATAAAAAAAAATTTTTAAGAAATATTACATCAACGTCTGAATTTACATTTGCTTTAATGCTCTCTCTTTTAAGAAAGATTCCTTATGCTCATAATTCGGTTATTAATAAAATTTACGACAGATATTCTTATGTTGGCTATAATTTAAAAGATAAAACACTTGGAATTATAGGATTCGGAAGAAATGGAAAACTTATTTATAAATATGCCAAATCATTCAGTATGAAAGTCATTTTTGTTGATAAAAATTATAAAGGAAAAGCAAAAGGAAATGTTCCACTAAATTATCTACTAAAAAATTCTGACATAATTACTTTAAATGTTGATTTAAATAAAAGCACTAAAAATTTAATTGATAATAAAAAATTAAAATTAATAAATAAAAATGCATTTTTAATTAATACCTCAAGATGTGAAATAGTTAATCAAAAGGATTTATTTGAAGCATTGAAAAAAGATAAAATTGCAGGTTTCGCTTCAGACTTTCTTGAACAAAAAAATTTTACCTATACAACAATCTCCAAAAAGTTAATCAAACTAGCAAAAAACAAAAAAAATGTCATTTTTACTCCACATTTAGGGGGTGCTACTTATGAGTCAATGTTTCAAACTGAAGAATTTGTTTTTAAACAATTAATTTTATATGAAAAAAAAATTATTTATAAATGATGATTTTATAAGTTCTCAATATTTATGGCTTATACCGATTATTGATGGTTATTGCAAAAGAAATAAAATTGAGAATATAATACTTTTAAAAAAATTTCCTCAAAACATATTAAATCACGAAAATATAAAAAAATTTATAAATAACTATAAAGTAGAAATTATCGAAAATAACGACGATTTTATATTTACAAAAATATTTAAATATTTTTTTGTTTTTCTTAAAAATATTAAGTTAATTTCGAAATTATTTATAAAATCTCCACTGGAAAATAAAAATAATTGGTATCACTTACAAATAGACCACTCTTTATGGGACTACATGAATATTTTGCTTGAAGAAAGTAAACTAGAAAAAAATTTAATAATAAAACTTTATTCATATTTAATTTGTGTAAAAAAAATTGATTTAGGAAAAAAACTAGTAAAAAAAAAGATAACACATGCTTTTATAGGTCATAGCGTTTATTTTTCTAGGGCATTAATGGCAGTCTTGAGAAAAAATGATGTTAAAGTTTTTAACCAGACAAATTTTACAATTTATAAACAACCAAAGACTAAAGATACTTTTTGGTCAGAGATAAAAAAAAATGAATTTTTAAAGTTAAATAAAAATATATCGGATAAAGAAAGTGAAAAATACTGGAGAAAGAGAGTTGTTGGTCTTGGTACTTACAAAGATACACAAATAGCATTAAATTTAGTCAAGAAGCAAAAAATTATAGATAGAAATTTTATCTTTTTACATATTTTTAAAGATTCCCCTTTTAATCTGATAGACAAAACAAGAATATTTGATGATTATTTTCATTGGTTTATTGAAACGGTAAAAATAATAAATGACTCAAATGAAAATTGGTATATCAAATTTCATCCATCCCATAAATTATGGGGAGAAAATCAAAAACTAATTCTCCAAACATTGCTAAAAAAAAATAATATTAAATTAAATAATAATATAAAAATTGAAAAATTTAAGTTATCAAATCAGGCAATTTTTAAAAATGCAAAACGTATAATTACTTTTTCGGGCACACCCCACCTAGAAGTTGCTGCTTATGGCATAAGACCAATCGTTATCTCGAAAAACACATTAGAGTCATTTGATAAAAGGATGGTTTTAAAACCAAATTCATTAAAAATGTATAGAAAAACTTTATTATCTAGTTCTGATTCAGATATTTTTAAACTAGATAAAAAAAGTAAAAATTTAGCAAGAAAATTGCTATTTATCAGAGAAAATATTTCATCTCTCAAAGAAGATCTAAAATCATTTACAACTTACCGTAAAGACACTAATGAAAATATTAAAAAGGAATTTAATATAGTAAAAAGTAATTCCAGATTATATTATAATCAATTATTTTCATTAGGTTATAATTTGAATAAAATTAATAAAACAAAATCATTTAAATACATCAATTTTCTAAGATGAAAATTTTACATATCACTTATTCAGATAATTATGGTGGAGCAAATATAGCAGCCACAAGAATTCATAAAGCTTTAATTACTAATAATATGAATTCGCATCTTTTGGTAATAGATAAAAAAAAAAATTTAAAAAATACTATAAAATATAAATATTTTATTAATTTTATCTCAAGCAGATTAAGGCCTTATATTGAAAAACTTTTAACACTTTCTTTTGGCTATAAAGAGAAAGTTTCTATTAATATTATGAAATCAAATATAGCATCTTTTGCAAATAAACATAATTTTGATGTCATCAATTTTCATTGGATAAATAATGAAATGATATCTTTAAATGAACTACCAAATTTTAATGGTAAATTATTTTGGACATTGCATGATAGTTGGCCAATCGATTACTTTTATCATTATCCGAATATAAATTTCAAAATACAAAATACTTCTAACAATTTAATTTTAAAATATATGGTCAATAGAAAAAAAAAATTTTTAAATAAAAAAAAAATTGGTTTAATTTGCCCATCTGTATGGATGAAAAATTACGTAATCAAAAATAAAATTATAAAAAAAAAAGTTGCCAAAGTTATAAGAAACCCAATAAACACAAACTACTGGAAACCAACAATTTTAGAAAAAGAAAATAAAAAAATTATCCTATTTGGAAGTGTCAATGTATCTACTGATAAAAGAAAAGGCTTAGATGAATTTCTGTTAAAATTAAACAATATCACCCAAAAAATACCTAAATTTAAATTATTAATTTTTGGGGGAGGTTTTGTTGAAAAAAATAAATATAATTTTGAAATTTCAAATTTAGGATATTTAGAGCCAAAGAGACTTCTTTATTTCTATAATTTATCAAGTGTTTATATAATTGCATCTAAACAAGACAATCTTCCAAATACCGCAATTGAGGCTATGGCTTGCGGAACACCAGTAATTACAGTTAAAAATAATGGTCTTAATGAGATAATCGATCATAAAAAAAATGGATATATTTTAAATAAATTTACAGATGTGGAGTTGTCTAATTCGATCAAATGGTCATTTAAAAATAAAAATAAAAATTATATACATGAGAGCATTAAGAAAAATTTTTCTGAGTTAGAAATTTCCAAGCAATATATTAAATTTTATAAAAGTTTAAAATGATCGATGTAAGTATTGTAATGCCAACTAAAAATAGTGCAAAATATATCAACAAAGCTATTGATAGTGTTCAGAAGCAAACATTTCAAAGTTGGGAGCTATTAATTTGTGATGGCGGATCAACTGATGATACAATTAAAATTATAAATAATAGAATGAAATTTGATAAAAGAATTAAAATAGTAAGTAAAACTGATAATGGTGTTGCAGATTCATTAAATAAAGGTTTTAGTTATGCAGGTGGTAAAATATTTGCATGGCTTAATTCTGATGATTATTACTGCTCTAAAAATGTCTTAGAAATAGTTTCAAAAGAATTATTAAATCAAAAAAAAAGTAGTTATCTTATTGGTGACTTTTATAACATTGATGAAGATGGGAAAAAATTCAAATCATTCATATCTTATATTTCAAATAAAAAACTTAAGAATAAATTTTACCTTAATCAAATTTTTACTGGTTCATTGTTTTTTTTAAATCATACATACAAAAGTTTTGGTAATTTT
>MDTE01038375.1_pt1 | contig 14992 bp, 12 predicted proteins | sample 811231 | NCBI WGS metagenome assembly MDTE01 (sample SAMN05326651, study PRJNA326480) | marine metagenome | isolation source: seawater | place: Indian Ocean: Red Sea | collected 2010 | reverse complement strand
AAATGCCAGGCGGCAAGTGATAGTGGTGTGGTGCGAGTGATGAGAAAGCCCGCTTCGGATAAGTCCTACGAACTCAACTGCGAGATCTGCGGCGCGACCATGATTGAGCGTAATTGCAAGATCCGGTGCCCCAACTGCGGTTTCACCCGCGACTGCTCAGACCCCTAGGAACCGGCTAGTTCTCCGCAGGGTACGGCCACCATTCGGGGTAGTCCCTGAGCCTCAGGTGGCGGAACAGGTTGGGCTGAACTTCCACTGCCAGACGCAGGGCCTCTTGCATGGGTTCCCGGATGGAGAAATGGGCCTCTTCGGAAGTCCGCATCTTGAACAAGTGGTAGCACTCCCGCAGGTTGAACTTGCTCACAACCCGGCGGTTGTGGGCGTGGGTCACCAGGTACTGGGCGGCCAGGGGAGATACCTCCATAACCTTCCAGTAGGCTTCCTCCGCCGGACGCACCGTCTCTTCGAACTCCGCTGACAACCCCGCATCCGCCACCACCGGCGGCACCCGGTAGCCGTGGGCCACGGTCAATGACTGGGGCAGGTAGGACATCATCCGGTGCCGCTTGAACTCCCGGTAGGCCCCGTAGTCCAGCATGAACTCGTAGGTGTAGTCCACAACCTCGAACTCCCGCAGGGGGGCGTCGTGGGGGCCCAGCCCGGCGGTGCATTCGGCGATGATGGCCTGGCGGGTCTCCGGGCCCAACTCCTTGGCCTGTTCCAACACCTGGTCGTAGGAACGGTTGGAATTGCGGTACAAAAGCGCTGCCATCAGCTTTTCCTCTCCCTTGCGGTCCCAGTGCACCAGCTTCACCTCTGGGGGATTGGCGCCCGACTCATTGACAGCATCACTAGGCTGCTCCGGGGGAAAGCCGTACCGGCGGGCCAATTCCACTTGCAGGCCCGGCAGGTTGGCCAGGTAGTCAACCTTGTCGGCGTACTTGATGAGGGTGGGCGTGATGGTACGGCCCTGGGCCCTCACCTCGTCACCCAAGAGCTGTTCCTCGATCAATTCTGAGGAGACTAGCTTGGTGATGGCGTGTTCCAGCGTTCGGGCGTTGGCCGTGACGCCCACGTTGGTCAGTGTCGCAGCCGGCAACACGGCCCGGCAGTGGTCGGTGGCCACCCGGCGTAAGCGCATGTTGTAGGCGCCGTCGCGCTCGCTGGCGATGCGCGGCATGGTCTGGCGCAGGTGCTCCATGCAGCCGTCGATCAGCTTCATATAGCCGTGGAACAAACTCTGGCAGGCTGCCTCGTACTCTCTCTTCAGCTCTGGATGCTGGGCCAACTCTTCGGGGACGTAGTAATAGTCCTCGGGCATCACCTGGTAGCGGGACGACTTCTCGGTATAGGACGCCAGCCGGTTGTCTTCCAGGGTGTCGCAGGCCAGCCGGGACACGTTTTCCACCGCCATGTGCACCACGGCATGCTCGGCCACCGAGGCATGCCCGTAACCCAACACCCAACGCTCGTGAAAATCCGCGGCCTTCTCCTGGCTCACCTGCTCGGCAATCTCGTCGAAGGCCTCGGGGCGGCGGGAGGTCATGGCGAAGGCCACGGCGATCTGTTCTTCGCTCAGATCGTGGGCGTCCATGGGGTAGACGCGCCTGGGATAAAGCTGTCCGGATGACTGGCTGTCGGTCATGAAGAAGTCCCAAAACTCCGGTGAAAATACTGGGCCAATGGGCCCCAAATAACCTAGGTTATTAGCCTGGAAACCACCTTTTGGTGTCAAGGGTCTCCCTGGCCAATATTATGTCAATTGTGCCCACCGGCAGTGAATTTCACAAGGGCCGCTGGGCCTCAGGCACCCCTTCTAGGAGACCGCGAGTTGGCTGATCTCTTCGGGCAGATAGTGGGTGGCCCGGAACACCCGGTTTCCCAGTAGTCCCTCTTCGTCCACGCTGTAATGGGGGTTTATGTACTCCCAGACCACGTCTCCCTCGGGCGTGACCTGGAACATCCTGCCGAACATCCCTTCGGTGATCAGGGTGTTGCCGTTGGCCAACCGCCGTGCCCCGGAAATATATGGACTGAAGAAGTTATAGGCCGGACTGTCGGCATACTCCCAGACGACCTGGTTGGACGTGGGGTCCACCTCGATCACCCGGGAGAAGGGAAGGGGGTGGTGGGCGCTGTGGGAACCATTATCGTAGACCAGGACGTTCCCGTTGGGCAGCATGCTGGGGTCGTGCTGCTGGGCCAACTCCTCCCCGCCCAACCGCCAGACGATATCCCCGCTGTTTTTGTCGATGATCCCCACGGTTGAGATGTTCCGGAAGCTGAACATGACCCGGTCATCGCCCAAGGGTACAACCGTATTCCCGTGGCTCCATTCGTCTCTGGAGTCGTTGAAGGTGATGATGTCCCGCTCCGGGTCCAGGTGCTCGGCGGCGTGCCATTCCCAGATGCGGTTCCCCGAAGCATCCACCTCCGCGATGACGTCAGCCCACATCCCGTTCTCGCCGGTGATCGGGTTGCCGCCCTGTACCTTGGCCGCCAGGTCCGGGGGAATCAGCTCAACGGTGAGATAGATTGCCCCGCCCGAGGAAGTGCGCCTGGCATCGTGATGATGGTCGGCGTCGTGGTACTCCCAGACCCTATTGCCAGCCCAGTCCACCTCCATCATCACCCCGCCCTTGAAGCGTTTCCAGGCCTGAAAGCGGTCCCAGCCGGCGTCCGGCACCTTGCCGCCGTAGAACAGGTTGCCGTTGGGCAGCAGGTAACCGTAGAGCCCGGGCGGGTGGGGCATCTGCCAGTGGTGGGCCGTGTTGCCGTCAAGGTCCAGCAGGTACACGTCCCCGGGCCCGTTCATCGGGGTATACAGCGTGTAGCCGGGACAAGCACGGTCCCGGTCCAGGGCGGTCAGCCCGGTTTTGGTCGAACGCCGGCGGGTCTGCTGGTCTATATCCATCTTGCTGGCCCACTCCCGCTCAAAGATATTGCCAATCGATTCAACCCGGACTGCAGCCAGGCCATGACCGTAGGGGCGGGTTTCCAACCCGGACTGTTCCGCACCGAAGGCGCCAAAGTTCGCCAAAACGGGTTGATGCGAAATAGGGCGGATTGGAAACCCGCCCCTACAGATTCGCGCCCGGTGGGCGGGCAGCCGACAAACTAACGCAGGCTGCCGAACCCGTCCGGGGTCTGTACCTCAACCAGGTGGGTCTTGCCCGACTTGATGGCGTTATCCAGGGCCCTGCCCAGGTCGGCCACGTTGGAGACCTTGGTGCCCTCGAAGCCATAGGACTCGAACAACTTCACGAAATCAGGGTTCACCAGCTCCGTGGCGTACTGACGGTGCTCGCCGAACCGGTCGCTCTGGTAGCGCTTCAACACTCCCCATGCGCTGTCGTTGAACATCAGCACCACCGGATGGATTCCGTACTGGGCGCAGGAAGCCAGCTCCTGGAAGTTGTACTGGAACCCGCCGTCGCCCGTGACGCAGACCACCGGGCTTTCGGGTTTGCCGGCCTTGGCGCCGATACCGGCGGGGAAGGCGAAGCCCAGACCCGCCCAACCGTGGGGGTGCATGAAGGTGCGGGGCTCGTAGATATCCAGACACCGGCTGGCCCGGCTGGTGGCGACCGTCGGGTCCAGCGAGAATATGGTGTTCCTGGGGGTAACCTCGCGGACCGTCTCGAAGACCTTCAGCTCGTTGCCCCAGGTCTCTTGCAGCACCTTGCGGATCTCGCCCTTGGTGGCCGCGATCTCGTCCATGAAGCTGCTTCCTTTGTGGACGTCCTGGTCGCCTATGGACCCCAGCCACTGCTGCACCACGGCTTGGGAGTTGGCGACGATGGGCACAGTGGCGTCGTAGTTCTTGCCGATGGAATCGCCGTCCAGAAGAACATGAATCAGGTCCTTGGGCATGCTGAGCTGCACACCGGTGGTGGAACGCTGGGGCAAGATGGCTCCCAGGGCCACGACCACGTCACAGGTGCCCAGCCATTCCTGCACCGGGTTCTCACCCCAGATGCGCCGGCCCAGGATCTGGCCCAGGGACTGGGGATGGTCCTCGGGGAAGGCACCCTTGGCCCCGTCGGCGGTGACCACGGCCGCGCCCAGTTTCTCGGCCAGTTGGATGATCTCCTGGACGCCGCCTTGCATCTGGACTTCCTCGCCCACCATGATGGCCGGCCGCTTGGCCTTGAGCAGCATCTGGAGCGCCTGCTCAACCTTATTGGGGTCGCCCTGGGGCACCTGGGGCTCACGGGCGGTCAGTACTTCCACGTCCGCCTCTTCGCCCAACAGGTTGGTGGGTATCTCCAAAGCGGCGGGCCGGGGGCGTCGGGTCTGGAAACGGTCAAAGACCTCCATCAGATTGTCGGGGATGGACTCTATCTGGTTCACCGCGACGGCCCAGTCGGTCACCGACTCCAGCATGGCCAGTTGGTCCTTGGTCTCGTGGGTGGAGTTCTTGCCCGTGCCGATGAATTCCTGCTCCACGTTGGTGGTGATCTCCAGTATCGGCGTGCCCGAGAAGTAGGACTCGCCCAGGGCGCCCACCGAGTCCGCGGCGCCGGGCCCGGTGCTGGTGATCAGCACTCCGGGTTTGCCGGTGGCCCTGGCGTAGCCGTCGGCCATGAAGCCGCAGCCCAGCTCCAAGCGGCCGCCGATGAAGCGCATGCTGTCCTGGCTGGCGAATAGGGAATCAAAAAGGTCCAGGTTATGGATGGAAATTATCCCGAATACCGTATCCACGCCCTGGGCCTTGAGGGACTCAATCACAGTCTGGCCGCCGGTTAGTTTAGGCAAATCAATCTCCTCGTAGTTGGACCATCAGCAATCAGCGGCCAGCCAATAGCTGATGGCTTAATGCTGTTTACGGTCAGCTTTAGATGACCAAGCTGACCGGGTTTTCCAGCAGCTTTTTGATCTCCACCAGGAACTGGGCCGCCTCGGCCCCATCGGCCACGCGGTGGTCGGTGGAAAGGGTGGCCTTCATTATCTGGGCGATGGCCAGTTCGCCGTCCCGCACCACCGGTTGTTCCCGAACAGTGCCCACGGCCAACACCGCCGCGTGGGGCGGGAAGATGATGGCGGTGAAGCTGTCGATGTCGAACATGCCCAGGTTGCTGACGCTGAATGTGGTGCCGCTGTACTCCTCGTTCCGCAGCGTGCCGCTGTTGGCCCGGGACACCAGGTCCCGGCTGGCGGCGGCGATCTCCACCAGGCTCTTGTTCCCGCAGTCGTTGATGCCCGGCACGATCAGGCCCGACTCCAAGGCGATGGCGATGCCCACATTGATGGACGAGTTCATCTGCAGGTGGTCGTCCCGGAAGAAGGAGTTGAACTTGGGGTGACGGCTGATGGCGATGGCCGATGCCTTCACGATCAGGTCATTCACGCTGACCCGTTTCTCGCCGTCCACTTCGTTGTTGATGTCCTGCCGGAAGGACATGGCCTTGGTCATGTCTATCTCAGCCGTGACGTAGAAGTGGGGGGCCTCCCGTTTGCTGTCCACGGTGACCTTGGCAATGGCCTGGCGCATACGGGACAGTTCCACGTTCTCACCGGCTGCGGGAGCGGGAGTACTTGCCGGTACCGGAGCGGCAGCGGGAGCGGTCTCTTCTGGGATGTCGGCTTCCACGATGCGGCCGCCGGGGCCCGAGCCGGTGATGGTGGAGAGGTCAATTCCGCGCTCCTGGGCCAGCCTGCGGGCCAGGGGCGATGCCCGTACTTCCGCTTCCGGCGCGGCAGCGGCGGGTGCGCCCGCTTCCGGTATGTCCGCTTCCACGATGCGGCCCTCGGGCCCGGTGCCGGTGAGGGTGGTCAGGTCTACACCCCGTTCTCTGGCCAGCCGTTTGGCCAGGGGTGATGCCCGCACGAATCCGTTTGGAGCGGCAGGGGCTGGGGTGGGTGTGGACGCCGGTGCTTCCGCGGGGGCCGGGGCTTCCGCTTCAGCCGCGGAGGCTGCCGGGGCGACGTCGCCGGGGACAGCCTCGCCCGGCTCCGTGATCACGGCGATGAGGTCGCCCACAGGGATGGACACGCCCTCGTCGGCGACTATCCTGCCCATGATTCCGCCGGTGTAAGCCTCGAATTCCACCGTGGCTTTGTCGGTCTCTATCTCAGCGATGACCTCGCCCCGGGCCACATCCTCGCCCTCTTTCTTGAGCCAACGGACAACCTTGCCCTCGTGCATATCGTAGCCCATCTGGGGCATGACTATCGATGTTGCCAACTGTGCCTCCTGGTGGCGTCCGCAGCTAGAAATCCCTGGTCTCGCAACAGTGCATAGATATTAATGCTTCCCACGTACCGGGGCAACCGCCACCGGACTTCCGGACCGGGCCGCAAAGAAGAAGGGAGCGGACTTTGTCCGCTCCCTTCTCGGTCACGCTCGTAAGTCCAGGGTTACATGATGCGTTCGATGATCTTTTGGGCCTGCTCTTTGTCCAGTCCCAGTTCCCGCATGGAAAGCGGACCGCCGGTCTTAATAACCGGCTCAACATCTTCCAGCGCGGGCCTATCACCCTCAAAGAACACCCCGGTGTAGATGGTGTCCCCGAAGAGCATGGCCTTCTCACAGGCGGACTGCCAGTCGCTGGTGCTGTGACCCTCGTCCTCCAGCTTCTTCACCCGGTCCTTGAAGAAGTCGTGGGTGTTGGTGCGGTTGAAGGTCACACAGGGGCTGAACACGTCTATAATCGAGAACCCCTTGTGGTTGATGCCCTGCTGGATTATGCCTGACAGGTGCCGCACATCGCCGCTGTAAGCGCGGGCCACGAATGTGGCGCCGTTCATGATGGCCGAGGTTATGGGATTGACCGGCTGCTCCACGTTACCGAAGGGAGTGCTCTTGGTATTCATGCCGATGCTGCTGGTGGGCGAGATCTGTCCGGTGGTCAGACCGTAGATCTGGTTGTTCATCACAACGTAGGTCAGGTCTGTGTTGCGACGGGCGGTGTGGGTGAAATGGTTGCCACCGATGCCGTAGCCGTCGCCATCGCCGCCCACCGCTATGACTGTCATTTCATGGTTGGCCATCTTGGCGCCCGTGGCCACCGCCAGGGAACGTCCGTGGAGTGTGTGCATGCCGTAGGCGTTGAAATAACCCGGCAGGTTGGACGAGCAGCCGATGCCACTGATGGCCATGATCTCATGGGGCCTCAAGCCGAGTTCGGAGACCGCGCGCTGCAACGCGTTCAACACGCCGAAGTCTCCGCAACCTGGACACCAGTCCGGGTCCGACCTTCCCTTGAAATCTCTGGGGGTCAGGTTTATCGCTGTTGTCGCCATGGTCTCACCTCTCTGCACACCGGTCCGCCAATGGAAACCGGTTAAACAGTTATTTCCTGATAGGGCACGTATTTGGTGGTCTCGCCCTTTATCTGGGCCTTCACGCCGTCCACGATGTGGTGGGGCATGAATGGCTCACCGTCGTATTTGCGGATGTGGCCGTCGGCCGCGAACCCCGTCTCGCTCCGCAGGTAGCGGGCGAACTGACCGGAGAAGTTGTTCTCTACGATGATTGTACGTTTGGACTTGCTTAATGTCTCCATTATGTTGTCGCCGTGGAAGGGCACCATCCACTTTACCTGCAGGTGGTTGACGGATATTCCCTCTGCGTTCAGAGCGTCCACCGCCTCGGCGATGATGCCGTCGGTTGAGCCCCAGCCCACCAGTGTCACATCGGCACCGGCCGGACCCCGCAGGACTGGAGGCGCGATATCGTCCAGGATGTGGTTGAACTTCCGCGCCCGCTTCTCCACCATGGCCCGCCGCTTATGGGGGTTGGTGAATTCATCGCTGAGCAGGGTGGAGTCCTCGTCATGCTCGTCGGTGGGCGCCACGTGGACATAGCCCTCCAGACCGGCGATGGGCCGGGGGGAAATGCCGCTCTCCGTGTCTTTGTAGCGCAGGAACTCGCCACCCTCGGAACCCTCTGTGATCAACTGGCCCCGGTCGATCTTCGGGTGCATGTTGATCTTGTCCGGATCGACGCTGAAACGGCCTTCGGAGATGTACAGGTCCGAGATCACGATGCCGGGGCACTGGTACTTGTCGGTGAGGTTGAACACCTCTGCCATGGTGTTGAAGGCATCCAGGCAGTCGGTGGGCGTTACGATGATGCGCTCGAAGTCGCCCTGGCTGGCGCCCAGAGCCTGCCACAGGTCACCCTGTTCGGTCTTGGTGGGGACCCCGGTGGAAGGGCCGGCCCGCTGTACGTCGATGAACACGGCCGGTATCTCCATCATTGCCGCGGCGCCCACGGCCTCGGTCATCAGGGCGAACCCGCCGCCCGAGGTGGCGCACATGGACCGCGTGCCCGACTGTCCGGCGCCCAGCACCATATTGGCCACGCCTATCTCGTCCTCCACCTGGCGCACCATGATGCCCAGGTTTCTGGCGTTGGATGCCATCCAGTGCAGCACGCCCGTGGAGGGACTCATGGGATAGGCGGCATAGAACTTGACCCCGGCGGCCGCGCCGCCCATGGCCATTGCCTCGTTGCCCGCCCAGACGGCCAACTGTTTCTCCCCGGTGGGAGGCGTCTGCTCAAAGGGGCGGAAGTGCTCCTTGGCGTAATCGAACCCGGCCTTGGCCACACTCACGTTCTGGTCGACCATCTCCTGGCCCTGGCGCTCGAACCGCAGGGCCAAAGATTCTTCCAAAACGGAGAAGTCTATGCCCATGAGGGCGGTGGTAACGCCCATGGCCACCGTGTTCTGAATCAGGCGGTTTCGGCTGTCGGTCAGTTCGCTGAGGGGGAAGCCGCACAGGTCGGCGCCGTTGTCCTCGGTCCCGGGATTAACGGTGTCGCTGTTGTAGACGATGCGGGTGTCAGGACCCATCAACCGCTGGTGACGGTCCATGGTGTCCTGGTTCAGACAGATGAGCAGGTCAAGTTTGTCGCCGTGGTTCTGGACCTCAGCGTCACTGATGCGCATGGTCAAGAAGATGTGACCGCCGCGGACGATGGACTGATAGGAGTTGTAGGTGCTCAGGTGCAGACCGCGCCGGACGATTATCCGGGCCAAGATGTCTCCCGGCGTGGCGATGCCCTGTCCGGCTTCACCGCCTATTGCCAGCGCGAAATCGTAAGTTCCCAACCCCATTTGGTCCGCTCCTTCCCTTGGGTATCCCCTCGGCGATCCATGATACCGCCGAATAATACCGTGGGTTAATCATATTATTAAATCATTAACAGGCCCAATCTTACCCACATCCGTGGAGCAGGCCTCGTCGATTTTATGGTAACCAAGCCCTACATGTGGATCGTTCGGCCCTGAGCGCTCAGGGCGGCCTCCTTGAGCATCTCCGAAAGCGAAGGATGGGCGTGGACCGCCCAGCCCAATTCCAATGTGGTCCCTTCCAATATCCTGGTCATGGACAATTCGCCCAGCAGCTCAGTCACCTCCGGGCCGATCATGTGACCGCCCAGGAGCTCGCCGTATTTGGCGTCCACCACCAGTTTGACCATTCCGGCCGTCTCGCCCATGGCCAGGGCTTTGCCGTTGGCCTGGACGTTGAAGGTGCCCACGTTGATCTCTTTGCCTTGCTCCCTGGCCTGGGTCTCGGTCAGGCCAAAGCTGGCGATCTGGGGCATACAGTAAGTGGCCCGGGGCATGTAGGTGTAGTCCAAGGGCTGGGTCTCCATGTCGGCGATGGTCTCCACCGCGATGGCTGCCTGGGCCGACGCCACGTGGGCCAGGGGCATCTTGCCGTTGACGTCGCCAATGGCGTAGATGCCGGCCACGTTGGTGGCCATCTTCTCATCGACTATGATGCCCGTACGGTCGGTGGCTATACCCAATGTCTCCAGCCCCAGGTCTTCAACGTTGGGCTGAACACCGATGGCCACCAGGACTTTGTCGCACTCCAGGGTTTGGGTGGCGCCGTCCTTGTCCACGGTTACGACCACTCCCGAACCAGATGTGTCGGCTCCGGTCACCCCGGCGCCGGTCAGTACCTCTATCTTGTGACGCCTGAAAGCCCGCTCCAACTGGGCGCTTATGTCCTCATCTTCATTGGGAACCAGCCGCGGCAGCATCTCTACCACGGTGACCTCGACCCCATACATGCGGTAGATGTAGGCGAACTCCACTCCGATGGCCCCGCCGCCGACGATCACTATGGACTTGGGCAGGTCGCTTAGGACTATGGACTCTCTGCTGGTGATGACCTTTTCGCCGTCGATGGGGAGGGGAGGGATGCTGCGAGGGCGGGCGCCGGTGGAGATGATGATGCTCTTGGCCTCTATCACCTTGCCGTCGGGCGCGACTTCCACCCTTCCCGCGCCCACGATCTTGCCGGTGCCCACGATGTGATCGACTTTGTTCTTGTTCAGGAGGAAGGCCACGCCCTTGGCGTTGCGGTCGGCCACTTTACGGCTGCGCTCGATGGCCACCGAAAAGTCGGCGTGGAAATTGTCCAGCTTCAGGCCAAACTCGTCGGCCCGGTTGAGATAGGAGAGTATCTCGGCGTTCTTGAGCAGCGCCTTGCTGGGTATGCAGCCCCAGTTGAGGCAGACACCGCCCAGATTTTCCTTCTCGATGATGGCCGTCTTCAGCCCCAGTTGGCCTGCGCGGATGGCGGCCACATAACCGCCGGGGCCCGAGCCGATCACCACAAGGTCGTAGTTGGAGTCCATTGCCACCTGCACGTTATGTTACCCAAGGGTACCCATGCCCATACGCGGGAAGGGCACGGCATTTTACATAAAAGGAGATTATAGCCGGGGCCGTGTACCGATACAACATTTTCCACGCGTGTTGCCCAATACCGCCAAGGCAGGTGGCAGGCGTGACGGCCAGGCGCGATTGCAGGCGTGATTAATTGTTGTGAATGGCCGTTTCTGCTAATATTTAGGGGTCGAGAAAAGCACGCCCGCGCCGACGGGCCGCCGTTCCGGAGGAGACACATGAGAGTTGGGCCCCTGGGCATACCCGAGATGATTGCCATTCTCGTGGTCATCCTCCTGGTGTTCGGCGCCAGGCGGTTGCCCGAGATCGGCTCCTCCATGGGCAAGGGTATCCGCACCTTCAAGACTGCGCTGATGGGCGAGGATGAGAAGGAAGAGTCGGAGAAGCAGACCGCCGCCAGCGGCAACGACGACAACAAAGCCTAAAATCAGACCAGCTAGATACAAAAAGGACCGGCGAATGCCGGTCCTTTTTTGTTTGCTCAGACTCGCTGGATGCCTATGCGGAAGAGATGGCCGTGGACTTGCTGCGGCCCCGCCCGGCGATGCGCGCCAGCAGGATGCCCAGCTCATAGAGCACCAGCAGCGGCCCCGCCACCAGGGACTGGTTCACCGGGTCGAAGGTGGGCGTGATTATGGCGCCCAATATGAAGGCCACCACCACCCAGTACCGCCGGAACCGGGACAGCCCTCTTGCCGAGACTATGCCCAACTGGGCCAATAGGAACATCACCAGCGGCGTCTCAAAGGCCAGGCCCATCCAGAACAACAGCCGGATCATCAGGTTGATGATGTTGCTCACCCGGATGAGGGGCACCGCAACGTCGTCGCCGAAGGTGAGCAGGAAGTGGAGGGCAGGGGGCGTCAGGATGAAGTAACCAAAGGCAACTCCGCCGGCGAAGGCCATGATTACCGCAGGCATGAACCCGAAGAGATAACGCTTCTCCCGCCCGGTCAGTCCCGGCGCGACGAACATGATTACCTGATACAAGATGACCGGCGACGCCAACACCAGGCCGGCCACGAAGGACACCTTGATGGCGGTGGTCAGCAACTCGGTGACCTCTGTGTAGATCAACTCGCCGTCGGGCCCCAGTTCCAGGTCCCGGGCCGGCTGCACCAGAAGCTCGATTATCTGCTCGAAGAATACGAAGGAGACGGCGCTGCCCACCAGTAGGGCCAGCACGCAGATGAAGACCCGCCTGCGCAACTCGGCTATGTGCTGGAGCATGGTCTGCTCCCGGGACCTCATCCCTTGTCCTCGGTCTCGGGGGACTTGTCAGCGGGCTCCGGTGGACCGTCGTCCACCGGGGTATCGGGGCGCATGGGCACGCCGGGAGCCTCATCCACGGGGGCAGTATCTTGCTGGGTCGGCGCCGGTCTGGAGGCCGCCTGTTGCGACTCCACGGAGACGGCGCTGGTCACCTCGTTGAAGGAACGGCGCAGGTCGCCCAGCAGCTTGCCGGCATTCTTGGCCATGTCGATGGACCGGCCCGGCCCCAGGACCAGAAAGGCCACCAGCAATATCACGCCGACCTCAGGGATGCCCATGCCCATGAAGTTCATGGCAGTTGCGCCCCGGCGTTGGGACAGTCGTCGCCGCAGCCCAGGTCATCGGGGGCGTTCCAGCCCTGGGGCGGCTGGTAGCCCAATTCCGCCAGCATCTCCAGCAGGCGGCAGACGGGCAGACCCACGATGTTGTTGTAACAGCCCTTCCAGTCCTCAGCGGGCCGCAGTTCGGTGTCCTGCACGGCGTAGGCGCCGGCCTTGTCCCTGGGCACGCCCGAGGCTATGGACGCCTCGATCTCCTGGTCGGTTATGTCGCGCAGGGTAATCTCGCTGGTCATGGCGTCGCTCAGCACCCGGCCCGACGCCACATCCACCACCGTAAGACCGGTGCTGACGTGGTGGGTGGTACCGCGCAATTCCCGCAGCATGCGGCGGGCGTCGTCGTCGTCAACGGGCTTGCCCACGGCCTGCCCCTGGAAGACCACCGTGCTGTCGGCCCCGATCACCAGTCCCGCGTCCATGCCCTGGGCGATCGCCAAAGCCTTCTCCTGGGAGAGCCGTTGCACCATCTCCTGGGGCGACTCCCCGTCCAGACCGTCCTCAGCCAGGTCCGCCGGCCTGATGTCAAACTTCAGGCCCAGTCCGGTCAGCAGTTCCCGCCGTCGTGGTGAGGCCGACGCCAGGGTGATGGCGCGGAAGTTTTGGTCGCGGGAGAGCAGGGCCACGCACTCGACGTGGTGGGTCTGAGGGAACATGTCCAGGGGCACCACCTCGTCCAGTTGGTAGCCGCCGTTGCACAGGATCTTCAGGTCCCGGCCCAGGGTTTCGGCGTCGCAGGACACGTAGGCCAGCTTGGGCGGGGCCATTCTTATGAGGCTCTCCAGGGCCCGCGGCTGGCAGCCCGAGCGGGGCGGGTCCAGCACCACCACGTCCGGTTTCTGGTGCAGGTCCTTCAGCACGTCCTCGGTGCGGCCCAGGACGAAGTCCAGGTTCGTGAAGCCTGCGGCGTTCTCCTTGGCGTCGGCCACGGCGGCGGAGGACTCCTCAACGGCGATGACCTGCTTGACCGAGGGCGCCAGCAGGATGGCGAAGGTGCCAACCCCCGTGTAGGCGTCCAGCAGCACATCGTCCTTGCTCAGTTGCAGCCGGTCGCGCACCACGCCTGACGCGGCGGCCGCCTGCTCCACATTCACCTGGAAAAAAGACGGCGACGAGACCTGGAAGTCGTGGCCGTCCACCGACTCGGTGTAGCGTTTCTGCCCCGTGGGCACCGTTATCTCCGGGTGGACCAGGTAGGGCTGAATCAGGAAATCCCCGGAATATTTGCCGGCCCGGATGGAGAGTTGGGTGGTCTCGGCGCAGTGGTCCTGCAGGTCTTCCAGCAGGGTGTTCACGCCGTCGTGCATCAGCAAGCACTTGTCGATACGCACGAACTGGCGGGTCTCGCGGTTGATGAAGCCCAGCGCTCCCTCGCCAACGTCCGCCTCGGGGTCGTCGCGCTTGGTGCGCCTTCTGATGGTGAAGCGGGCGTGGTTGCGGTAGCCGTACTGGTCGGGGGAAGGATTTGCTTCAGAAACTGGAGGGCTTGTGAAGTCTCCCACGCGCTCCAGGGCGTCGATAACCTTCTCGCGCTTGGTCTTGAGCTGGGCATCGTAGGAGAGGTGCTGCCACTGGCAGCCGGTGCACTGGCCGTAGTAGGGACAGGGGGGCTCCACCCGGTCGGAGGACGCTTCCAGCACTTCCACCACCCTGGCGGAGACGTACTTGCGATGGACCTTCACAACCTCGGCCACCACCTTCTCGCCCGGGATGCCGCCGGCCACGAACACGTTGTGCCCGTCAAAGTCGGCCATAGCCTCGCCCAGCCGCCCCCACGATGTTAACGAAAGGGTGACTCTGTCTCCTTGCTGGGTGATGCGTTCGGCTATCTCCATGGACTGAAGAACACTATAATTCAAGGAGTGTCATAAACCAAGACGGCGGGGCGGAATCCCAGGCACGATTCATGCCTGGCGCGGTTGCCCTTGAACCGGCACAAAGTATCCGGCGTAATCAGGACGGCGGGATGTTGACCTTGGTGTATACGCCCAGTACACTGATGCGGAACCAGACCGGAGGCCTGACCCTTGGACCGGGTCCAGGTTGAACCCCAAAATACTCAACCGCATCTAAGTTATTGCGCAACGAAAATTTGCGTGAAATACCCGGAGGATGGACATGGCAGAACCTATCGAAGTTAATGACGACACTTGGGAAGAGCTGGTACTGAACTCAGAAACACCGGTCATGGTGGACTTCTGGGCCGAATGGTGTGGCCCCTGCAAGATGATTGCCCCCGCGGTCCATGACATGGCCGTTGACTATGACGGACAGATGCAGGTCGCCAAGCTGGACGTTGACGCCAGCCCCAAAGTGGCCATGCAATACGGCGTGCGCAGCATCCCGGCCCTCATCTTCTTCAAGGGCGGACAGCCCGTCGACCAGATCATCGGCGCGGTGCCCAAGGGCGCCCTCAAGAAGAAGGTCGATTCCGTACTGGAAAGCTAACCTTCGCTTCAGCCCCTCCGGACGGAGGGTGTCGAGATAAAACAAAGGCGCCGCCAACCGGCGGCGTCTTTTATTTGTCCTGGTAATTTGCTATCTTCCCGATAGCCGGACTTCGGGTTAGCGGCAGCCTCCCCGGCGGCCGGCCCGGCAACAACACGGGAGTGGATGGGGCCCGGTGGCTCTTGCGGACTTCAAATCCGTTATGCCTCGTGACGAGCGGGGTAGGTGGGTTCGACTCCCTCGCACTCCCGCCAGATAACATTTAGGCACGAAATCACCTGATTT
>MDTE01049610.1_pt1 | contig 14993 bp, 13 predicted proteins | sample 811231 | NCBI WGS metagenome assembly MDTE01 (sample SAMN05326651, study PRJNA326480) | marine metagenome | isolation source: seawater | place: Indian Ocean: Red Sea | collected 2010 | reverse complement strand
GTTTAAAGCAAACCAAAGACATTATGGCACAACTTGCACAAATGAAAAAATTAGAGTATTAATAAATTTTAACTATCAATAAATCATGAATTGGAAAAAGAATAAATACACCGTAATTAAAAAAGCCATAGACCCCAGTATGGCAGAGTATTTAAAAAACTATATTTTGTTAAAAAGAAAAGTGTTGCAAACATTTATGACTACACAATATTTGTCTGAGTTTAACACTGATTGGGGTACGTGGAGAGATCCACAAGTTCCTGGAACGTATTCTCACTATGGAGATATTGCTATGGAAACATTGTTAACAGCATTAAAACCTAAAATGGAAAAAGTTACAGGCACTAAATTATATGAAAATTATTCTTACACAAGAATCTATAAAGTAAAAGATGAATTACGAAGACACAAAGATAGGTTTAGCTGTGAAATATCTACTACACTTAATTTAGGTGGTGACCATAAGTGGCCCATATATATTAATCCAAAAGAGGAGGAGGGTTATTACAATGAAACAACTGGAGAATATATGCCCTCCAAATCTAAAGGTGTTAAAGTAGATTTAAATCCAGGTGATATGTTAGTTTATCGAGGTGATTTGTTAGAACACTGGAGAGAATCTTATACAGGTAATTATTGTGCACAAGTGTTTTTACATTACAACGACGTTAAAACTCCAGGAGCTGAAACAAATGCTTTAGATAAAAGGCCACATTTAGGACTGCCCTCAAAATTTAAAAGAGTAGAAAGAAAAATACCTAAGTAATGAAAGACTTTCCAATTGTTAGGATTGAAGATTTTTATAGTTTTAAAAAAGGCGAACAAGCTAGAGTTCGACGTAATGTTATAGATCAAATAAAACGAGCTGAATGGGATAATAACTATGTTCTTAAAAAAGATACTTTTACAAAAAAACTATATCAAAATTTTGTAAACACAGCTCAAAAACATTTAAACCCTTTTACTCTTCGTTCAAATAATAGAGATAGTTGTTTTGCTGTTGCTTCTAATAAAGACTTTATACCCTCTGTTAATTGGCATAATCATATTTTGTCATCTAGTATAAACTCAGTTTATTATTTGCATATACCTAAAGACATGGAAGGTGGTGAAATAGAATTTAAAAGTAAACGAAAAGATATATTAAAGATAACACCCAGAACAAATGAGCTGTACATATTTCCGGGTTGGCTTTGGCATAACCCTATAAACGTTAAATCAAAAGAGCTAAGACTCTCTATTAATATGGAAATCTGTACTATGGAGAAAATGGACGATATTTTTAGCCTGTTGAAATAGCCTATAATCTGCTATAATGATGTGTTATGTTACAGAAAATAGGCTTTGCCCCAGGAATCAACAAACAAGTCACACCAACAGGAGCAGAAGGTCAATGGACCGATTGTGATAATGTTCGTTTTAGATATGGCACACCTGAAAAAATAGGTGGTTGGAATCAATTAGGGACTTTAAACGAAAATGAATTAACAGGGGCAGGTAGAGGTCTTCATCATTTTGTTAATAGTAAAGGTAGAAGATATGCTATCATAGGCACTAATAGAATTTTATATGCTTATTCAGGAGGTGTATTTTATGACATACACCCTATTAAATCTACAACTACTCTCACAGGTGCATTTACCACGGAAAACGGATCAGCCGTTGTTACAATAAATTTTCCTAGTGGACATACAATCAATCCACAAGATATTATTTTGTTAGATAATTTTACTACAATAACCGGATCTAATTTTGGTGCATCAGATTTTGATAACAAAAAATTTATGGTTACAAGTGTTCCTAATAATACACAAATTAAAATAACTATGCCATCAAACGAATCTGGATCAGGAGCTACAGAATCAGGAGGTATTAGAGTACAGCATTATTATACGGTTGGATCTGCTGTTCAAGAAAAAGGTTTTGGTTGGGGTCTTGGTTCTTGGGGTGGAGAAGATGGATCAGCTGTAACTACAACATTAAATGGTGCTATTAACGATTCAACAACTACAATTGTATTAACTGATGCATCACAGTTTCCTAGTTCTGGAACTAGTTTTATAAGAATAGGAACAGAAGATATAAAATACACAGGTGTATCAGGTAATACATTAACAGGTGTGGAAAGAGGCGGAAGAAGTACAACTGCTGCATCACATAGTGATGGAGCAACCGTAACAAATACAACAGACTTTGTTGCTTGGGGTGAAGCTGCATCAGGTGACTTAGTATTAGAACCTGGTATGTGGTCACTAGATAATTTTGGTGATAGAGCAATTTGTTTAATTCATGATGGTGCTTGTTTTTCTTGGGACTCTTCTACATCAGCAGCAACAGATACAAGAGCAACAATTATATCTGGCGCACCAACGGCATCAAGACATATGGTTGTATCTACTCCGGATCGTCACTTAGTATTTTTTGGAACAGAAACAACTATTGGTGATCCAACAACTCAAGACGATATGTTTGTAAGATTTTCGGACCAAGAAGATATAAATACTTATGCTCCATCTGCAATCAATACAGCTGGCACACAAAGACTGGCCGACGGATCACAGATCAGAGGAGCGATTAGAGGTAGAGATGCAATTTATGTTTGGACTGATACAGCGTTGTTTACAATGCGTTTTGTAGGATCTCCATTTACTTTTGCTTTCTCACAAGTAGGAACTAACTGCGGACTTGCAGGACAGAACGCATGTGTTGAAGTAGATGGTGCTGCATACTGGATGTCAGAGAATGGTTTTTTTAGATATGCTGGTAGATTAGAATCATTACCATGTTTAGTAGAAGATCATGTATACGATGATATAAATTTAAATTCTGGTAATCAAATGATATCTGCAGGATTAAATAATTTATTTGGTGAAATTATGTGGTTTTATCCAGGAGCAAATTCACAAGTCGTAAACAAAATGGTTGCTTATAATTATTTTGATTCTTCACCACAAAGACCTGTGTGGACTGTTGGTACATTACCTAGAACAATGTGGAGAGACTCAGCAGTATTTGGTAAGCCACACGCTTTAGAATATGATATTGATACTGACACATCTCACGATGTTGTAGGAAATACAGAAGGTAGAACTTCTTACTATGAACATGAAACAGGTGTAGATCAAAATAGAAATGGAACTATAACTGCTATAGCTGCAAATATTACATCTGGAGATTTTGATATTACACAAACAAGAGCAGCTACAGGTCAACAAACAGGTGTTGCATCATTTAGAGGAGATGGAGAATTTATTATGAAAATAAGAAGATTTGTTCCAGACTTTATATCACAAACAGGTAGCACTAGAGTTACATTAAATTTAAGAAATTTTCCAAACGACACTGCTGCAACTTCATCGCTTGGACCTTTTGATATTACATCAAGCACACAAAAAGTAGATACAAGAGCAAGAGCAAGAGCTGTTGCATTAAAAGTAGAAAATACATCAACAAGTCAAGATTGGAAATTAGGAACTTTTAGACTCGATGTACAACCAGATGGACGTAGATAATGAGTATACTTAATTTACTTAATCCTAGAGATAATCCTGAAATGTTTAGACCATTTAGAATAAGAGATAATTTTGATCCTAACACACCATTTGGTAAATTTATTAATACAACGTCAAAAGTATTTGACCCAATAGGAAATACTAGTTTTACACCTGCAAATTTATTTCTTACATTGCCACAAGCTATGAGTGGTAATCCTCTTGCCTTAGCAGGTATTGGCATAGAGGCATTAAGAGCATTTGTGCCTGAAGATACATTTGAACAAAGAATGATGAGAGATTTTTATGATCAACAATTTGGACTTGATAACATAGGTAGAATTCAATCAGGTATTATGAAAGGATATTCTCCTGTATATGGTAGAAGTGGAGGCGCTGGTTTAGGCCCAGCTATAGATAGAAGAATAGATACAATAAGAAAAACTTTAGCTAGAAAATATGGTGATGCAAATTATAAAGGTCCAAAAACTAAACTAGATGAAAGAGTAGAAAAATTATTAGAATTAAAACAACAAGAAGAAGAACGAAGAGAAAGTGTTGCCAAAGGCTTACAAGATTATGGAAGAAGAGTAGGCACTCTTGGTTACCAAGCTGCAGAGTCTTCTCCAGGTAAAGGTGATGGATATAGTCGTGATTTTATGGAAGGACCAAGTGATAGACCAGGAGGTGGTGGTTATGGTGGCGGTGCTGATTTATCTAGCACTATGGGTTCTTTTAGATATGGAGGTTTAGCAAGTTTATAATGGCAAAGATAGTACAAGTATTAACAAGACCAAGTTCAGAATATGATTTAGCTACAGCAGAAGCGCAAGTTAGAGATTTAGATGGTATAATACAAAAATTAAATACAACGTATCAACAAGAATTAAAAGATGAGGTAGAAGCTGAAAACTTCTTTTTAGCATAATGGCAAATAGTTTTAAAAATAAAAAAGCAGATTTAACAACAACTGATGTTACAACATTATACACGGTGCCAACCGCAACAACAACGGTTGTTAAGTCAATACTAGTATCAGAGGATGCTGGATCAGGGACCACAATAACGGTAACATTAGTAGATGCTAATAGTAATATATTTAGTTTGTTCAAAACAAAAACTATATCGGGTAATTCCACAACAGAACTTTTATCTCAACCTTTAGTAATGGAGGAGAGTGAGGTACTTAAAGTACAAGCCGGTGACGCGAATGAGCTGCACGTCATAGCTTCAATATTAGAAATACAGCCAAGAGAGGTAACAACATAATGGAAACACTAAAACCAGCAAAAGTAGAAACAACATATAGACACAAGGAAACAGGCGAGCTTTTTAAGGAAAGAAAAGACTGGGAAGCTAAAGGTTACAAAAATGAGGACATGGCTCAGGACGTAAAAGTGATCATGCCTAGCCTTGATTTCTTTGCAAAAACAAAATAGAATAGTAGGATGGCGATATCTAGAATGCAACAACCCAGACAGATGTACGGACTTGGAAGCTTTGTAAAAAAAGCTACTAAAAAGATTACTAAACCTTTTGTAAAAGTAGCTAAGAAAATAGTTCCAAAAGAGATAGCAGGTATTATGAGAGTTGCTGCACCTTTCTTACCACCACAATTAAGAGCAGCGGCATATTTATTAGGTACAGCAAGACAAACAGGTAGAATTAGTCCTGTAGATCTAGCGTTAGTTGCAGCGCCACGTATTGGAAAAATGAAGATAGGTGGTCAAAGTATCCAAGATAGACTTGGAGCATTAAACGTGCCATTTACAGGTGGTAAAGATTTAAAAGAAGTTTTAGTTGGTAAAGGAAAAGAAACTTTACCTTTTCAAGGACCTATAAGACAAGAATTAATGTCTATAGAGGGAGATGGTATAGCAGGAGTATTTGATCCTGGCATGGCTACAGAAACTTTTACAACAAAAGGTTTAGGTCAAGGAACTGTAGATGCAACCTCTGGTATATTTGGTGAAGGTGGTAAGTTTTTTCAATTTGGTGCAAAAGATGGACCAAAAATTTTAGAAACTAAAGCAGGACAAGCGTTATTGGGTAAAGAAAAACCAGATGGGACGTTTGGATTGAGTTTAGGTAAAGCAGCAGGAATTGGTGTAGGTTTACTATCATTGGTACAAAATGCTGAAACACCAGAAGAAGCAGGAAATAATTTAGCTGCAGCTACAGGAAACTCAGATGATTATGAAAGAGGTTATCAATTATTTTCTCAATTAACACCAGAATTATTTAGAGTGCCAGAACGATTTAGAATGGAAGCACAAAGTGGTGGTTTAATGAGAACTAATTATGCACTAGGTAGTGACGATAATCCTAACGCAGAACCAATTAATCCTTTTAAACCAAAACCAATAGGACCTATATTACCAGAAGAAGATAAACCATTTACACCAAGACCATTAAAACCATTAAAAATGGCTGGTATGGATAGGAAAGATAGAGCAATGGAATTAGCAGATATGTTAGCTGAAGAAGAATATGGAATGGATTTTTATGACCTTGATATACGAACTCAAATGAAAATATATCAAATAGCTTTAGACATGATTGATGAGGGTGGTAATGCCATGGGTGGAAAACCAAATAATAGAATGAATCTTGCTCTTGGAACAAAACCTACACCTGAAGAAAGTGGTCTAGGAGGTCTTCCAATTGAGGCAGATATGAGGTATACAGGAGGTTTCATGCCATACGGCGCAAAAGAAAAAGCCGATGACGTGCCTGCTAGATTAAGCAAAAACGAATTTGTATTTACTGCTGATGCTGTAAGAGCAGCAGGTGGTGGTAGTGTTAACGAAGGCGCTAAAAAAATGTATGCAACAATGAAACAATTAGAGGCAAAACCTGAAGCAAAAGGAATGAGGGCATAATGGCTGAAGAAGTAGTACAAAAAACGATAACAGAAGCACCTGATTATTTAAGACCAGGTATAGAAAAATTTTTAGAATTATTGACAGCATCATCTGCTGATCCGATGGATACCTCATCGTTTGCACCATCAGTTGTTGGACTTAATAAATTACAACAAGAAGCTTTTCAAAAAGCAGCAACAGAAGCTGGTCTTGGAACTTTAACATTTGATGCTGACAAAGGATTTGTAACAGGTATTGAACCTGGAACTGGAACAGGTGTTGCGGGATATCAAAAATTTTTAGACGATGCTACATCTACTTTAGGTGGTGTATCATCTATGATATCGGAAGCAGCAAAAAGAACAGGTCCAGATGCTTACAAAGATTTTGAATCACCATATCAAGCTGCTGTTAGAGATGCTACGCTTGGACAATTTGATGAACAAGCTCAGATACGAAGACAAGGAATCATGGACCAAGCAGCAGGATTGGGTGCATTAGGAGCTGGTAGAACAGGAGTTCAACTTGCAGAATATGATAGAAAATCTGACATGGATAGAGCACTTCTACAAGCACAATTAAATCAAGCAGGGTTTACACAAGCTAATCAATTAGCAGCTAATGCATTTCAACAACAAGGAGCTTTAGCAGGATTGCAATCAGGACTTGCTAATCAACAACTTGGTTTTGCAACAACACAACCACAATTAGCGATGGGTAGATTAGGTCTTATACAAGGTTTAGGATCGCAAGATTTAGCATTTAGACAAGCAATACGAGACGCTCAAGCAGGTGCAAACAGAATGGCAGCATTTGAACCAATTGAAAGACTTGCAAGATTTGGTCAAGGTTTGACAGGAGTCGGTGGAGGATTAGGATCAGTACAAACAACTACTGGACCTGCAACGCCAACACCTAGTCCTTTATCAAGTGCTTTAACAGCAGGAATAGGAGCATTTAGTTTAGGTAAACTATTTGGATTTTAATGAATTATAAAGTAATGAAAAGACCCATGTTTAAATTAGGAGGTAAAGCTGCCTCACAAGGCACTGGTATTACATCAGGTTTAGATCAAAAAGTTAACATGGCTATTGGTGGTGGAGTAATTCAAGGAGACAATTTTGGTGCGAGAGAGGGTTTTCAACAACCAGACTACACAGGTAAAACGGTAGAAGAATTAATGAATATACGACAACAAAATATGAATAAAGCCATGTCTGGAATTGATGACATGCGAGACATTGTTAGATTACAAACTCTTGGTAATCTTGCAACAAATGTATTACCAAATATTGAAAGCGGTGGATTAAGAGCAGTTACAGATTTTTTTAAAGATCCAATGACAACACAAAGTGCTATAGGTGGTCTAACTGGATTAAAACAAATAGATTTAAAAGAAAAAGAATTACAAGGTAAAGGTTTAGATCAACTTATAACTGGTAAGTTAGCTTTAGATAAATTAGATATTTCAAGAGCAGCAGCAAATAAAAAAACAGCAACAGAAATTAAAAATGATATGGCATTAAAAGCCGAAGGTTTAAAAGGAATAGATGGAGTTGTGCCAGTTGAAAAACGACCTGAATATGAAAGATTAATGAAAATAGCTTTAGGTAGTGGTTTTATAACTCAACAAGAAGCAAAAAGATTTGCAATCATGCAAGTAACAAACAGTAAAGCATATGAAGAAGGTGAGTTAAGGGGAGATAGATTCCAAAAGGAAGTTGAACGAATAGCATCTTCATTATACTATTTCCAAGACGCTGAACCAAATGCTGAAGGTGGAAGAGTAGGAAGAGCTATGGGTACACCAATGACAGGTGAACAACCAATGGCTGTTGAAAGAAAAGATGTAGCTATGGAAACTGAAGGTCAAGGCAACGATGCATACGCTATATTAAGAGCTAGACTACCACAAGAAATACCAGATGAAGTTGTAAAATTAATAGCATATAACAAACAAGCTTTTGCAGATTTTGCAAGTATTAAAAACCAAGAAGACGTAACATCATTTAATCAAAAGTATAATGTCTCAATGAACATTGATGTGTCTACCGTATAAGGAGACCGATGGACGAAGCTAGAAAATCAAACATACGACCTTTTCTTCAAGACGCGTTAAATACAGATCCTGCAGATAGATCTTTTATGCAAAAATTAGCTGTGGGTATCTATGGCCCAGGTATAGAAGCAAGAGAGGATAGAGATAAACCAGCTGCAGTATTAGATAAAGTATATAGTGATTTTGTTTTAGAATTACCTGGAGAAGTTCAAGCAGATATAGATAGATACTTACACATATTTAAAAATGATCCAACACCAGTAATAGAATATATTAAAGAATATCAAGATAAAGGATATTCTAACTACTTTGATAGTGTTAAAAATTTTGTTGATATAGCAGACAAAAAAGATTTTGCTAGATTTACTGATTACAATTATTTAGGTAAGGGCTCTTATGATGCTTTGTATAGAAAAGACGAAGCTGGTGACAAAGCTAGACAAAAAGTATTAGATTCTAAACTTGGACAAGCATTTATAGGTCCAACCACAGGTTTATACACAGCAGTAAGAGGAACAGCAGAAACACTTTCTGCTTTATCAGATTTATATCTTGACACAGAAACATTAGATAATGTTCAAAAAGCATTACCAGAAATGAACTTAGATGACATTTATGGTGAAGATGCAGGTGGTGTTGCAAAATTTACTTCTTTATTAGTACAATATGGTACAGGTTTTGCAATCGCACAAAAAATAGCAAAAAGATTATTTGGTAAAGCTGCAAAAACAAAACTTGCAGAAAAAACAGCAAAAAAATTAGCAGCAACAAAAGCTGGTGAGTATAGTTTAAACTTAGCTAAATATGGTGGTTACTGGGTATTACCTGCATTTGTGTCTGACACAACTGTATCAGCTACAGGTCAAAAATCTGTTGGAGAAATATTTGGTGATGAGAAAGGTAATTTTTTAGAAAGAGCCTTAGCTAATACTCAACTAGAAAGTTTAGAGGGTATTACAAATCCAAAAGAATATGCTGCAGCTGTATTAAGAAACAAATTAAAATTTGGTGCAGAGGGCACAACGTTTTTAGGTGCTCTTAAATTAGTAGGTCCATCTATAAAAATGATGTCTACAGGATCAGGTGTCATATTATCAAATGTAGTAGACCCTGCATTAACAGGTATAACAAAAGTTTTAGCCAGTGAAAAAAGTCAAATACCAAAATTATTTAGAACGGTATCTAAAGTTGCAGATAAAGCTTTAACAAAATCAGGTATACCAAGATCAGATCTTTGGAAATTTTCTGATTATAGTGCAGGAGGATGGACAGCAATTAGAAGAGGTATTGATCAATTTACACAAAATTTTAAATCAGGTGGACCTTTTAACGTGCAGACTAGAAACGAACTTAAAAAATTAGATGGTTTAAATAAATCTGCAAAAAAATCTACAGACATATTTATGAAAGATTTAGATAGACAAATGTATAAATTAGCTGAAGCTGGATTTGATGACATATTTTTTAATACTAATACTGCAAATCAAGCGTTAAGATATTGGGCTGACGTATTAGAATACATGCGTGGTAATATAAAATTAGGTCAATTACCTAAATCACTACAATCTTCTTCTTTAGCAATTAGAAAAATAATTGATGATTACACTACGGAGCTTTCACCAATATTAAAAGGGTTGAATGTAAAAGATGATATCATAAGAAATATGGGTAGATATCTACACCAAGGGTACGAAATATTTAAAAACAATAAATATAGAGCAGATAAAGGAACATATAATAAAGCAATTGATTATTTTGTAAAATTACAAAAAAACTTTAACAAAAATATTTCAACATCAGATGCTAAACTTGAAGCAACAGCCCTAGTAAACAGGATATTAACAATCGGTAGATCTGAAGGGTCAACACCTGCACAAAGATTAAAAGCTATTGCAAATGCAGCACAAGAATTAAAAATACCAAAAACTACATTTAATAAATTTTTTAGTGACGAACAATATTTACCAGATGCAATAGCAAAACTACTAGGTAAAGTAGAAGATCCCAAACAAATTATTATGGACACTATCGTTGAAATGGCACACACAGCAAATAGTGCAAAAGCTTACAGAGAAATAGCTGAGTTTGGTATGGATAATTTTATATTTAAAAATAGAAGAGACTACATTGAATTTGCAAAGAAAAATGGAATTACAAATCCAAGAGATTTAGTAGAGATTAACGTATCTAAACCATACAATTTAGATTTACAAAAAATATTTAGTATAGGTAAAGAAAAAATGTTGACTTTACCAGAAATAGCAAAAGCCATGAAAGATAATACATTAATCATGGACACGTTATTAAAACTACCTTTTATGAAATCTTTGCTTGCAATAAAAGCAGGAATACAAATGAACAAAACAGTTTTATCTTTAATGACTCAAATGCGTAACATAACGACAGCTGCTATGTTTGCAACTGCTAATGGACACGTTGGAAAAGGTGCAAGTGTTGCTGACAATTTTAGAATATTGTTTGATGAACTTACAGGTAAAACAACAGATCCTAAAAAATTAAGAGAAGTTTTACAAGAAGCGTTAGATAATGGTGCAATTGATTCTTCTACAATCGCACAAGAATTAGAACAAATGATACCAGAATTATTTGGATCATCAAAACTTTTTAACAAAACAGTAATTGAAGGAACTACATCAGATAATGTGTTTGCATCTTTATTTACAAACAAAGGTGCTTTCGGTAGAGTGGTTGGAAAATCCATGGAGGCATATCAATTAGGTGATAACTTGTGGAAATTGTTTGGTTACAACTTTGTTAAATCACAATTAACACCAGCGTTAAGAAATTTAGATGATGTAAAAAAATATTTTAGACAAGTTTATAAATATGATTTTAAACCAGTCAGAGCAGATGGTAGTAAAAAATCTTTAAGTGATGCTATTAAAGAAATAGCGGGTATTGAGATAAGAGACACATATCCGAATTATTCTATGATACCAACATTTGTACAAAATGTTAGAAAGTTTCCTTTCTTAGGAAATTTCGTTGCATTCGTATCAGAGATGTACAGAAACTCTTTTCAAATAGTAAGAGGTGGTTTGCGTAAGATGCAATCAGATAATCCATACATAAGACAGATTGGTGCAAGACAGTTAATAGGTTGGACTACAACTGTTAATATTGCAACACCTGTAGTCATGGATTCTGCGCAAACTATGACTGGTATTACAAAAGATATGTATGAAGCATATAAAACTAGATTTGCACCTGATTATGAAAAAGCATCTGATCTTATACCTGTTACACAACAAAAAGAAGACAGGTCATGGAAAGCAACTAATTTTTCATACCTTGTTCCATATGCAGATGTGGCTGCTCCAGTTAAAGCTGCTATGACAACCTTGGCTGAAGGCAAAGATACAGATGAATCAACAGCTTTATTGTTTGCACAATCAGCAAAATCTTTTGTTGTAAGATCTTTAGAGCCTTTTTTAGCACCATCAATTATGGCAGAGACAGCTTTAGAATTAACACCAGATTCAAAAGGTATATTTAGAACTAAACAAGGTGGAGTTATTGCTGATATAAAAAATGATCCTGATTGGTTTTCTAAAATTTTATATCATGCTTACAGAAAAGTTACACCAACAACTATAAGAAGTGCAGAGGAAATAGCGCAAGCTATCGGTGGAGATCTATCTAAATCTGCAATTAAAAGAGATTTATTTGATACCGTATTAAAAGTATTGACTGGATTTAGTATTGTTAAGCAAGATCCATATACATCAATGAGATTTAAACTTGGTACATACTCAGGTTTATTAGCTGATGCTAGAGGTGCATTTACAAGAGATATTAATAACGCTGCAAAATTACAAAAAGATGCGAGGTTGATAATAAATGGTTTAGAAGCTGAAACTCTTGTAAATGAATTTGATAAACTACAATCAAATAATTACAGGATTTTATCTGAAGTGTACAAAGATGTACAAGCTTTACGAAAATTAAATTTTACTGAAAAAGAAATAAAAGATTTATTAAGAGGTAGAAGAGCTTTGTCTGATAAAGATGTTAGCATGGTTATGCTTGGAATATTCAATGCAGAACCATTACCAAATTTTAAAAAAGATTCTGCAATAAGAAATACAATTAAAAATATAAATAGAGAACTTAAAACAGATTTTAAAATAGATGATTTTGTTGATAAAAGTAAATTAAGAGAAATAAGAAATAAATATAAAAATATACCTTTAGGTTTAGATGAAAAAGATCGAGAAGAATTTTTAAGATCTACTATAGATAGAAAACTTGATCTAAAAGATGAAAGACTTGATGAACGAGATAGATTAAGAGACTTACAAGAAAGTCAAGATCAAAGTAGTTTAGTACAACCAGCCGTACCGGCTGCTCCAATTTTACCAGATCCACAAATAGCTAATATGTTTGCGGCTAATATAAACCCTACAACAGGGTTGACAGCAACAGAGAGTGCACTACTATCTCCTACAGAACAAATTATTGCAAAAAGGTTGAGAACATAATGGCTATGAATCCAAAAACAACTAGAGAACACATCTTATCACTATACGGACATATTTCAGGTGTTAAAAAAAATTTAAAACATGTGCATGAAGACGTCGAGAAATTGGGTGGTAAGATAGACAAGATCTATTGGGTTCTTTTAGCGGCTGCGGGAACTGCTGCGCTCTTCGCACTAGGTATTATATTAAGCTAATGAATCTTACACGGAATTTTACTCTTTCAGAATTAACTAAATCGGACACAGCGATCCGTAAAGGTATAAACAACAATCCTAACGCAGAGCAAATAGAAAAATTAAAAGCTTTGTGTGAAAATATTTTACAGCCAGTACGTGATCACTTTGGCAGAGTAAAAATAACTAGCGGATATCGTAGTGCAGAGTTATGTATTGCAATTGGCAGCAGCATTAATTCACAGCATGCCAAAGCTGAGGCCGCAGACTTCGAAGTTGTGGGCACAGATAATGTAGAATTATTTGACTGGATTAAAAATAATCTTGAACCAGATCAGCTGATTCTTGAGTTCTACACTCCGGGTGAGCCTAACTCTGGCTGGATACATTGTAGCTGGATACCTGAAGGTAGACGTGCATCATTCTTACACGCGTATAGATCAGAAGGTAAAACAAAATACAAACCCATATTAGGTTCAGCAAAAGAATTGTTTTAAATCCAATCTTTTAATTCTTCACCCAACACTTCAGATGCAATATTTATTTTATCTCTTAAAGCCTTCACAATCTTCTCGTCAACGGTATCCTCGCAAATTAAGTCAACATAAGTTACCGTTTTCTTTTGGCCTATTCTGTGTGCTCTGTCTTCTGATTGTAGTCTTTTTTCTAAATCATAACCATTAGAATAATATATAACGGTGTTTGCTTTTGTAAGTGTAATACCATATCCACCTGTTTGTGTTGTGCCAACAATAAATCTACACTCATCTCCATTTTGAAATTTACGTATATTATCTTGTCTTTCTTCTTGTGGTGTTAATCCATAATAATCAACCACGGATCCCGGACCATACACGTCAGTAATAGCTTTTATAATTTGATTTACATCTCTTTGATAGTTAGCCCAAATTATTGCTTTACCTTCTGTTTCTTCTAATACATTCATTAACTCAGTAATTCTATTGTTTGGTATTAATTGTGTGCTTCCATCATCTGCAGTAAAATGACCACAAGTTATTTGATGTAATCTCATAAGTTGAGTCAATACCGTCATGGTTGATGTAACTTTACCATTTAACACAGCCATTGCATGTTGTTTCATTTGTTCATAAATTTTTCTTTGTTCACTTGTAAGAACAATATGCCTTTTAATAAAATTTTTAGGCGGTAAATCTAAACAATCTTCTTTTAAAACTCTGTAAGAAAAAGGTTGTAAAGACTCAGATAGTTCATTTAAGTGTCTAAATTCTTTTACAACTTGTATTGATCTTCCTCGAAGATTCATTGTAGTCATTTCTGCATATCTATTTCTAAAAGCATAGTATGAATAAAAATCTAAAAGAAAGGGATCTAAAAACTCACATTGAGTATATAAGTCTAAAGGATTTTTTGTAACAGGTGATCCTGTCATAATTCTTCTGTACTTTGCATGTTTACCTAACGCAATAATATTTTTAGTTCTTTTAGCTGTAGGTGTTTTAATTGTAGTAGACTCATCTATGGCCATTAGAGTTTTATGTGAGTTTAAAAATCTGGCTGCAAACTTCATACCTTTCTCTGTGCTAAACGCTTCAACGTTCATAACTAAAATATGTAAGGCAGTTTCTATTTCAAATAAACTTTCTAATTTTTTTTGTTGTTTCTTTGTAATATTTGATTGCCACAATATGGTCACATTTTCAATATGATTTGGTAAATGTGTTGGTAGTTCTTGTTCATACCAAGTTTTAACAACACCTTTTGGTGCTATAATTAAGGCACTATCTATCTTACCTTTATCATACAACATAGACATGTTGTCGATTAATACTTTTGTTTTACCCGTACCCATCTCCATAAAATACGCGTACGTTTCTTTATTCCATGACTTTTCTAAAGCAGTCAATTGATGCTTATATGGTTTT
>MDTE01129929.1_pt1 | contig 14995 bp, 20 predicted proteins | sample 811231 | NCBI WGS metagenome assembly MDTE01 (sample SAMN05326651, study PRJNA326480) | marine metagenome | isolation source: seawater | place: Indian Ocean: Red Sea | collected 2010 | reverse complement strand
TTACATCAGATGTTCTTACTTTGGTTTCAAACCAAAGATCTTTGTTTGATTGTACTTGAAAGATTTCATTTTTTTGAATTGAAGCACCATCATTATCTGTTGTTGCTGTTGAATTTAAATTAACTAAACCATTCAGTTGATCTGCTGCAATTGCTACAGACGCACCTGAATCTTTTACAACAGTCCATCTGTGACCTGTATTAGAATCAAATCCGATTCTGTCAAAGTCATCAAAATAAACTACGTAATCTGGGTTTTTATCAATTGGTAGATTTTCAAACCATTTCTTATCGTTGTTTTTACCTGCGAAAAGTATTGGTCCTGTAAAATGTACTCCTGCCATTTTTTCTCCTAGTTTAAAAGATATAGTCCTCTAGGGTGTCTGCCAAGCCAGTCTATATCTAGTTTATATAATCTTGGTGTTTACATTATACAAAAAAAAAGGGGACTCGTAAGTCCCCCTTCTTTAATTTATTTCATTACTGAAACTATGCAGCTCCAGGTGAACCAAAAATACCTCTTGGGTCAGAAAAACCAAAAGAATATCTTTCTCTTGCTTTAAATCTGACATTACCAGTATCAAAGTCACCTTCAATTGCAGTTTTAATTGGCGCTCTAACGAATTGTTTCATTCCATTAGGAGCATCAGTCATAATGAAAAAAGCATCAGTATCTGTTAGATAGTGGTTAACTCTATAACCTTGTGGGATCATACCCATAGAAGCCATAGCGTTAATGTCATTATCTGCAGTACCTACTCTTTGAGGTGATCTCAAAATTCTTTCTGCAGTAAACTGAAGTTCTTTTGGAATAATCAGTTTTACACCTTGCATCGCAATTTTAAGTCCTCTTTCATCAACAAAAGCTGCAATATCAATTAGAGATTGCTCAAGTGATGTTTCAGATAAATCAGCTGCTGTTGATAATTCATTTCTGAATGTACCACCAGTAGCGATTGGATGAGCAGTTGAGCAAAGTTCAACACCATCACCACCAGCAAAATTTGAATTAAACGCATTGTTAAGTACGTTTGCAGCTTTTACTTGTTTAGTGTTAGCCATTGAACGAGCTAATGCTCTTGTGTATCTAGCAGCTAATCTGTCGTACAGATTATCCTCAATTGCTTCTTCAGTAATAGCAAACGCCATCGCAATTGTTTCGTGCGTATATCTCGCAGTGAAAGATTCAGTTGCTTGGTCAAATGTGACGCCTGCACCCTCTTCTTTTACTGGAGCACTGCCGAAACCGGATAGCATTACTTCTTCTTCAAAAGCTCTATCAGATGCTTCTGCAACGAAAATTTCTGCATGTTCGTTTTCGTAACGATTATATTCTAAGCCAAAGAGAGCATTTAAACCAGGCTCTAGCTCTTTGACCAGTTGTGATCTTGAAATAGCCATATTTTATCTCCCTTATACCCCTGTATCCGCAGCCGAAGCTGGTGGATTCAGAAAATGGTTTTGAATACGGACAACAATGTTTGCATTAGCAGTTGTTGTGTCCTCATTGTTAACATCTTGGCATATATCTACAGCCTGCAATGGAATTGCATTCGTAGAGTCTGCAGTACTTGTATCAAGTTGTACTTTAGATATACCGGTTATTGTGTTCCCTGTTACGTTAGTAGTTTTATAACCAATAAACAGACCTGCTCTTGTAAAAGCTTCATCAGAATCAATTAAAAATAACGTATTGGGATCATCTATTACATTAGCAACAATATCACTAGCGTTAATACTACCAGGATAATAATTACTGAATGTTGGTTTGCTCGTTGTTGGGTCAGTATAAAATACACCATTGAACACACCAATAGGTTTAACAGCTCCTGAACTTGCGGTAACATCATATCGTTCAATGTTACCAGCTGCAGTTGGAACTACCAAGTCACCTTGGAAGATTGCTGTTCCGTAGTTGGCTGCAATAGTATACCTATTCTGAGCACCATTCCATGGAGCACCATTAAGAGATTTGTATGGTCTTAGACCAAACTTTTCACTTACATTTGCCATTTAGATTCTCCTTAAATAAGCATTAATATTACAGCGATGGCTTTTATCAAAAAATTATGATTTACGACCACCACCAAAAGTTACACGAGATTGTCTGTTAATATTAACAGGCATCTCTGGTCGTTGCTCCCTTAGAATGTCTTGATCAACGGCTTTTACTTGATCAGCAGTAATATTTTGAAAATACTGCTTGCGTTGCTCTACTATTTCTTCAGGTATCCTTGCCAACACAAGGCCACCAACCCCGATTAACCCCTGATATTGTCCTCTTTGTATCACCGGATAACTATGATCACCGAGTTTATTTTTAATTTCTTCGGCTCTCACAAATTACCAACCCTCTCTAAGTTTTTTGGATACGTTACCTGTATCCTCTTGACCCATGAGTTCGGTTCTTATCCATCTGTGTACAAACCCTTTTGGTGCAGGGGGTGCATCCAGACTTGACGGAGGCGTCCAAGGTTTATTCCTTAGTGGCTTATTCTCTTGTGACGCGCGTGAGGTTTTTACTAGATTTTCTTTCATATTTTTTACTCCTTCACGTGTTTTGCGTATTCTTCTAGTGGCACTCCTAATTTTTTGGCAATAGCCACCTGTGAACGAGTGAGTTTCACAGTTCTGCGTCCTTCCTGTTTACGCCCCGCAGAGGCAACAGTTTGGACGGGTTGTTTCCTTTCATCAGCAAACTTATGAGGAAAATTTTCTCTCATGAGTTTGTTAACTTCATTGTAATACTCATCAGACTCCGGGTCAAACCCCTGTGTCACCAAATCTTCATGAATACCATAAGCAGCATTTGTCATGACGCGATCATTTCCAAACCATTCATTATCCTCTGCCCATTTTTCTGCTTTTGCAGAAGGCTGTACTACAGGTTGTTGTGGTGATTGTTGTTGAGTCTGTTGATTTTCTTTTTGTGCTTTTTCTTCTTGTTCAAATTGCTCTTTTTTTATTTTCGCTTTTTCTTTTTCAACTGCTAATTGAGTTAATTGATCATTAGCATTCATTATTCCTTCTGCATCATTGGTTTCAACTGCTGTTTGTAGTTGTTTTTTTACTTGTTCTCTTTGAGAGTCTACACGTGCTTCATATTCTTCAATATATGTTTTATCTGTGTCCTTTATTTTTTTCTCTAAACCAGAATATTTATTTTGAAGACCTTTAGCATAATCTAATGCTGCTTTCTCTCTTCGTTCAGCTTCTCTGAACTTTCTTGTTAATTGATCAATACGTTTTTTTACGTTATCAGATACATCTTGTAGATTATCTTTTTTTTCGTCTGTTTCTTCTACTACTTTTGCTTTTGTTTCTTTTTTTACTGGATCGGTATAACCTAAATCAACATCAATCTTTTCAGGTTTCTCTTCTAGTTTTTGTTCGGCAACCGATAAGGTTTCTTCTTGAACCTCATCTGTGTCTAATTCTACAGAATTTTCTTCAGCCATAATTACTCCTTAGAATAATGCGAGGATATCCTCGGGTTTGTTAATAGTTCCTATGATTTCATCATCATTTAAAATCCGATGTTCACCATATTTAGTTTTAAAACGAGCGCCAGTATATCGTCCGTAAACAACAAACTGTCCCTCTTTACACCAAGGTCCAGTTGGAAACTTTTCTTTATCCACATAACACAAATCACCCATTTTCACGACAAGACCAACAACAGTTGTTATTTGCTGTGTTTCAAGAGTTTTTTCTGTTAAATAAAGACCACCTTTAGTTTTCTTACTTGGTTGGTAAGGTCTAACTAAAAGTCTGTAGCCTACTGGTTTGGGTAATACTTTAAGATATTGCTCCGTTTCTTTAGCACCCTTCGGAATAAGGGTTTCGTCTTCATCTTTTTCAGGTGTGACGAGTTTAGCGCTAGGTTTGATTAGTGTCATCCACATTATCCTCTCTATTTTGCAGGTCTTTAAGATCCTGAAGCAACGTTTCTAATCCGTTGAGCTTGCCCTTAGCATAATGTAGTTGATCTAGTTTGTCTATACCATAGCAGATATGGTCCTTTGTTTTTTCTATTTCTTTTTTGATATAGTGTCTAACTGTTTGTATCGTATCAATGTCAAGCATGTCTTAAATGTGATTTAGGACCAAGTTTTTTTCTGTGTGTGAGTCCTTTTTTGTTATATCTTCTTTTTTTTCTTTTTACAAAGATTATTTCCGTTTTAAAAAATTTTTTTACCATAATATATTACAGGACTTTTATATCCCATCTTTTTATTTTTATGTTTTGGAAATCGTTCACCACTACAATCTTTAAGTGTCAATAATTTAATCTGTTTCGCCAATCTCTTTTTTCTCCTCTTGGACTCTGTATTTGTTTTTCACATACATGGTCACTGTGTGTTGTTATGACCATATCTTCTTTATCTGTACACGCGTAAAAACATTTTACGGAGTCTTCACCAAAAAAAGGATCAACTCTTTTTTCTTTATGAAGCCTGCAAGTGACGAAGTATTGATTTCTTTCATCAAATAGTTGTCCCTTACCAGACCATTTATAATTTTTTGCAAACACTGGGTCGCAAGAAAGTAGTGGGAGCAATAAAGCTCCCAACATACTATTTTTCAGCACAGGCATAACTGTTGATCTCAAGACCAACAGAGATTTCTGTAATTACAGGTTTTGACCACATAATTATCTCCATTGTTAGAAGTGCTGGTTGTCATCGTGACCGCAGTCCACTTTAAACATTGTAATTTATTTTCTAAATTGTGCAATACTTTTAAGCCCAAAAGATCCACCGATTGAAGCAAGTATGCCCCAACTTATCCATTCCGGACAATCATTTTTAAGAAATAGAAAACCCTCTTTCATAAAGGGTTGTAACGCAGGTACGAAGGATGCCAAAATTATAGCGATAAAAGTTAAAGTCCAGGCCTCATCTTTCCATGAACTGTCAGATGCAGACATGGCTTTCTCTTCCCAAGACCCATCTTTCTCTATTTTGGTTTTCGTTGCTTCTAATTTTGTCAATTCAACTTGACTTTTTAATTGTGCTTTTTTTTGTTTGCCCTCTATCCAAGTTGAAGCCAACTTTGCTACAGGACCAATTATTGCTTGAAACATTATATCTCCTTTTGATAAACAATTTTATTGTCGCCTTTTGCAGCAACATTAAAATTATAAGTCTTAAGAAGCATATCTACAATACCCATCTTAATGTCTATATAATCATCTATTATTATTAAACCTTTACTGTCAATTCTCGGTATAAAAAAGCTAAGTTCATTAATTACAGCTTTTGTCGTATGAGGTCCGTCAAGGTGCACAACTTTGTATAAACCATACAGCATAAGTGTATTTTCTATGCAAAACTGATGACCTTGACTCATCGTGTCAAAGAAATAATCGTCAGTCATATGAAAAAAAGTAAACTCAGGGTAAACTTTATACAAATGAGATACAGTTCTTTGTTTCATCTCTTCAGTGTAACCGGCTACCACATAACCCTCACCATCGTAGTGTTCATAACTTAAATCTCCATACGGATCAATAGCAATGTGCTTATAAAATTTAGGTTCCTGTTTACGCACTGCATCAATAATTGTTTTTGTACCCAAGCCCTCACGCAGACCAATTTCGCAAGTTAAACAAACATCACCTATTTGTAATTTTTGTATTTGATCAGTTATTAAATTGTATTCAGACGAATCGCCTTTTATCACTTAACCCCTATGAATTTTTTACCTTTGACTTGTATATCAGAAATTCCTTTAATATCACTTTTTACACCATTTTCACGATGAGGGCAACCAACAAAATCACCTTCTTTCTTTTTTTTGACCGAAAAGTATCTATCACCTTTTTTTATGATTTTGTTACCTAATTTTTTTTCTGCATCTTCTGTTTTTTTATATGTTGGATGTTTTCTGCCTTTTAGGACCATTCCAGTCTTTGGATCTAAAGAACCATATTTAGGAAAATAACCTAATTCTTTATAACTTGGTTCAGGGGCATTTTTATAATCATAACCACTACCCTCTGGATCAAAACCACCTTTTTTCATACCTTGTGGCTGTGGACCTCTTTCTGGAGGTGGTCCAAAACTCTTACCTTTCATCTTTATCTGCCTGTTCAGCCATGGTTTTGGCTATATTAAAATCTAATTTTTCATCAGCTACTCTTATTCTCTCCTTTGAAGCCTCTTCAGCGTCCTCTCTTTTCATTTTATCTAGGTCAAGACGTTCAGCAAATTCATCGTTCTTTCTTTGTTCCTCAACACCAAACTCATCAGCTTTTCTTTGCATATCCATGGCTCTAATATCTAATTCTCTGCTTTTAAGCATAACTATTGGATCTGGCTTTTCTGTACCCTGTTCACTTTGTACTATCATTTGTGTCATTTCTGCAATAGTTCTTGCAATTATTGATTCACTTTCAGCTAGGTAAGCTTCAGGATTTGTTTGTTCTAATTCTTGTAAATCAGGACGCTCTGTTTTTATGTATGTCAATACTTGTGCCCTTGCTTTAAAAGAAATATGCTCAGAAATGTGTGCCTGAAGTATAGAGTACACTAACGGATTGGCTTGTACCATTCTTGATTGAATAAATGCTGCATGAGCCTCCATATGTGCATCGTGATTCTGAAAATAGAAGGCTTTTAGAGGTTTTGCTTGTAAAGAAAGTGAATTCTCTACACCAGGATCCATCGGCTCTGGTTTTTTTTCTGGTAAAAGTAATTCGTCTATCTTTTTTGTTCCTAATGACTCATAAACACGCCTGTAAGCCTCTCTTATGTTGTGTAATTGTGGTGCAGCGTTTGCAATTTGTAATTGTTGTGAAGCTAGAGTTACTCTTTGGCTTAATGAAAATGAATTTGGGTCAGCCACTGGAATTACATCCACTTCTGGAGAGAAATCTAGTGCTTTTATCATCCTATCAGCCCCATAAACAGCGTAAGGATAAACAGGTGGTAAATATTCTGCAAAAACATTTGATAAAAGTCTAAATTCTTGTCTCATTGAGTAATAACATCGCTTGTGAATAGCACTCATTACCCTTGAACCACGTTCCATGAGTGCCAAAGTAGTTCCAACTGCTCTGTTTTGTGAGTCTTCACCTACTTGCATGTCTGCTATTGAGGCAAAACGCTGTCCTGCTTGTACTACAAAACCTAAAAGTTGCATTAAAACAGAACTTGGCTCTTTAAAAGGTAGTAATTGAAACTGATCTTTGATGTTTCCCCCGGGTGCATCCACATCTCTAAACTCTCCGGGTTGAAAAGGTTGATCATCATCTCTGATTCTTATACCTCTTGATTTAAATCCAGCAGGTAAATTAGCTAAAGTGCCTGCATCAAGTAATTGTCTAAGTGCAGATGTTGCAGTTTTACTTAATCCACCTATCATATGTATTAAACCAAAGCCGTAAAACCCAAGACCAGGTAAAAATTTATAGTGAATGAAATATTCACGCCTTGTCATCAAAGAATCATCTTGTGCATAGTTTCTATATATACTTAAAATTTCTTGCGAACCTTCATCTATAGTCACAATGTATGGGATTTTAATTTTTTTTTCGGTATTTTCTAAAGCGTACTCATCTAAATCTATATCAACATGCATTTCCAAAATATTATATTGGTACTCTTTATCCTTAGTTGGTGACAAACCTTCCAATTCATCATACTTATCTTGAATTGTTTCATCTTGGTCAGCTGATGGGTAAATTTTAACGTCTCTATAAAAACCAGAGTTCATTTTTTTTAATAAATCGTTTTCACTCATCTTAATTGAATGTGTGATTCTTTCACAATCTTTTAAATCAGATGCATAATACGGAACAACTAAATCCTCAGCAGGTACAAATTTACTTACAGCGCGTTGCATCAAATCATCAAAGTAAACTTTTTTAAAAGCAGAGCCTGCAAGGGGAAGATAAAACAACATTTGGTCAAACTCAGGAGTGTATTCTTCCATAACTTCTGTGACCATATAATTCATAAAATCTTTAACTCTTTGAGCTTGTTCTGCCTTAGCTGGTGTTGAGTCACCAACTATCATTGTTTTCACTGGGCCATCTGATGGTAAAAGTTCTTTATAAGCTTGTGCTTGAAACTGTGTAACTGATTCTGCCAATAAAGGATGTGTTACACTTGATGCACCTTTGAAAGGTTGCCCTTCGTTTTCATATTTAAAACCAAGAAGATCAAGACCTGATGTATATGCTTTTTCCCAATCTCCTCTTGATTCTTTGTCTTTTTTATAATCAGAAATTAATTGTGATGCAAGTGAAGTTAAAACTCTATCGTCAAGATTTTCAGCTAGGTTCGCAAAAAAATCTTCCTGAACTTCTTCTTCAACAACTTCAGGCTCACCTTCTTCAACCTCAACATCTACAGGTTGTTCCTGTTCTTCCAAAATATCGTCTTCGTCCATTAGTATATCCTTGTTTTTTTTGTTCTTGCAAGTTTAACAGGGACTTCAACAAAGTCACCTTCTTTTTTTTTCATTGCTTCAGGTATCACTTGATAGGGTGCTAATTTTACCACATCACCAGCAATATCACTCACAGGTAAAGAAAACATTTTTCTTGATTTGTATGCTTTTTTAAAAGCCTTGTTTTTTTTCTCAATTGATTCAATTCCACTTGTGTTTTTTCTTAACTTTACACGTTTGGGTCCTTCAAAAAAAGCATCCTCAAAATCATTCCCAAGAATTACATCATCAAAGTTAAATCTTTCTTCTAAACTTTTACTTTTTGCCATGGGTTATACTACCATTTAAAAATGTCTACGACTAGACCACCCTTGCTCTTGTAAATCTTAAATCTTTTTGTTTTCATTTCAGGTGTAATTATAAGCGTTGGTATTTCATAATAATTTGCAGGATCCTCACCGGCAATTTCTACAATTTCTCCACTCGTTCTTTCCTGTGCTCTTTCCGCTTCTGCTCTTGAAGAATAAGCACCTACATGTTCGTCTTTAACTGTTCTCTTTGATTGTGCTCTATCTTGCATCGGTCTTACCACTTTAAATGGTTTCTCAGGATCACTTTTAGAGATAGCACGCATGTCAACACGACCACCATATTGTTTTGCAAATTGTTTCATTGCTTTTACAATTGATCCTTCAGGTAAAGGTGGTATTTTTTTACCCTCAGCCTTAGCTTTTTTCTGCACGGCACTTTCTCCTTTTGTCATACCATAAAAATTTTCAATACCTTCTTTGCCAGCATTAGGGTGCTTAAAATTATGTAGGTCACTGGCTGTATTTACAGCAACAAAATCTAAATCATCTTTTATAGCTTTTTTAACAAGAACTTTTATGGCATGTTCAGCATACTCATCTTTATCTACAAAAGGTTGGTAGACTTCTGATTTTTTTTCTATGTCTTGCAAAATTGACTGATCCCCTCTTTTAGCAGCTCTTACCAAAGTTTGCATATCACCATTTAGTTTTCTAAGTTCTTCTCTTTCTTTCATCGTCATGTTAACACCTTTATTAGATAATTCTCTAGCTCTTGGTGCTAATTCACGTATTCTCTCTTGACTCAAGGCATTTTTAAATTTAACGTTAAAAGGATTAATTCTTGGTAATTTCTCTCTTGTTCCTTTTTTTCTTTTGGCTACAGCTTGAGCTATATCGGCTTGAATTTCATCAATTGTTATACCTTTCATATCAGGATTATAATAATCTGAACGTATGCCGTATCGTGCAAAATACAATTGATCCACACTTTGAGGTCTATCAGCATAATGAGTTTGCTCATCTCCTCTAATACCTGCGTCATTGTTTGAGGGACGTCGCCCTACATAAGTGCCAGGTCTAGGTCTTATGTTAACAACAATTTCTCCCGTTGCCTCTGCTCCTGCAAGTTTGTATTCTTTATGTTGTTGGTATTTTGTTTGCACTTCACGTAAAGGTTGTCTGAATATTTTTTCATAATCATCGGCAATCTCTACTGCAAGAGCCTGAGCCTCTTCTTTTGCTTTGTTGGGCATAGTCTCTTGCATGGTACGAAGAGCTTTAGCTGTTTTGGGATACAGCGTGTTAGGATCATATAAACCTTGAGCTTGAGCTATTTCATCTACGACATTTAGTTTTTTGTTTATTCTATTTTGTAATTCTCTTTGCACTGATGCTCTATTGTTACCAAATAGGCTCTGTTGCATCCCTTCAGCAAAGTTATCATGCAAATTTTGTCTCTGAGCAATTAATGTTTTAAATGTAGTACCTATAGCATCATCAGCTTGCATAAGAAAATTTCTTTTTATGTCTGCATCTTTTATTTCACTAGATGCTACTGTTTTAAGTTTTGGTACTACATTTTCAACATCGTGTTTATAAGACTCTGTCAGTTTATCATAGAGCTTATCAATTTTTTTTATGGTCTGAAGAGGCACACCATATTCGGTTACTTCAAGTCTTGCTGCTGGTGTGTTCTCGGCCATTTCTAGTAACAACTTTTTACTTATCTTTACATCAGCATCCTTGGCTGCTTTCAACAAACCACCAACTAATTTGGTGCCATCAAACTTAGCAATATTAACATCTTCTAATTCTTGCCTAGTAACACCAGCCTCAATATTTTGATAACCTGGTGTTTTGTATCGTAAGCCTGCCATTCTTTGTGGGTTACTTAAATCGGCAATCCATTGGTCAGCTGACAATGATTTTTTTGCCGGGTGTAAAGCTATAAAGTCATAAAGAGTTGAACCAAAATTATAAGTAGGATCTCTAGGACCAATATTTTGATCAGTAGCTGTATTATAATCAGGATCATTAATCTTACCCCCAAATGTTAAAGGTTCTTTCATAACCCTTTTTTTTATATTCTCTATCTCATCTTGTTCGGCACGATAAGCTTCTTGAGCTTTACGCATTTCAGGAGTCATAGTTAAATCGGTAGATTTGTTGTCCTCAACAATTTCGTTAAACTTTTTAACTTCTTGTTTTGATGCAAAATTATCTACACTTCTTGTAAATTTTTTATCGTCATCTCTAAATAAACTTCTTATACCACTAGCAATTTTTCTTCTAGCACGTGGTATAGCCAGAGCCGTTGCACCAATACCACCTAATATTGTAAAGAGATTGACACCTTCTTCATTTTGATTTTCTTCAGCCATAATATCTATATTCCTTCGGAGGTCTATCTTCGTTATCTACATAGTCTGAGTATAACTCAACAAAGTTGCCTTGGCGATACCTTAGTAACGCTTGTGTGGTTGAATCAACATAGTCATCATTTGAACCATTAGGAAAAGCAGCACACTCTTCAATAACCTCTTCTGCAAAATGTTCACCATACGGATACCATACAGCACCACTTTCAAAAATTGGTGATGTTGCATTTACACGTGTGTGTTTGTCATTACCCTTACTTGGAACAAAAGGTATCACAGGTATACCCATTCTTCTAAATTCCTGAGTCAAAGGTTCACCACTAGCTTTTTGTTCAATAATTATACTTTCGGGTTCCCAATACTTATTGGCATCTAAAGCGACTGCTTTTAATTCTGGAAAATCATATTTACCTCGTAAAGCATCAAGTAAAATTATATTGGGTCCCCCACCCTCTTCTGGTGTAAAAACTCCCCATGTTGTGATTGCAGAGTAATCAGAGGTTTCTCTTTTACTAAAGGCTGTATCATAACTTTGTATTACATGCATCAAATTAGGTATGGGTCCTTTCCAAGGTCGCCACCATTCTCGTTTTAAAATTGCACCTTCTTCACTGGTAGGATTCTGCATATACTGAGCCGACCAGTTTCGTATCGGTAATGATGCTTTGATCTTTTCTAATTCTTCTAAGTTCCAGTACTCAGGCCACACAGGGTTCCCTGAGCCGAGAATCGCGGGAAAAGATATCTGACGCCATTCATCAGCTTTCGGTTCAGTTTGAGCCTTCAATAAACGACCCGTTAAATCATCTTCTGCCCATCTTGTCATAACAAGTAAAATTGAGCCTCCAGGTTGTAAACGTTGTCGTGGTCCTGAAGCATACCATTCAAAAGCTCTGTCCATTGCCATGTCGGATAGTGAGTCTTGTTCCGTGTGTGGGTCATCAATAATCAGTAAGTCTGCACCACGGCCCGTGATGGACGCACCGACGCCAGCTGCATAATACTCACCACCATGGTTTGTTTCCCATCTACCTTTTGCCTTTGAATCCTCTCGCAGTTTCACATCACCAAAGATTTGTTTGTACTCTGGAGAACCAACAATATTACGAACCTTAGAACCGAACCTTACTGCAAGTTCTGTATTGTGTGACACTTGCATTATTTTCATTTTAGGAAACTTCCCTATCATCCATGCTGGAAAATAGATTGAAGCAAATTCTGATTTAGTATGTCTTGGAGGCATATTGATAATGAGCCTCCCTTTTTTATTAGCAGCAATACTTGTAAACTCATTTGCTATGATTTGATGATGACCCCAATTATCCTGTTTACTGGTTTTACGATATATAAAATCAGGCCACATCTCTTTTACAAAATACAAAAAATTATCTTGGCAAAGTTTGATGTTTTTTATTAAGAGTCTCTCAACTTCAAGTCTTAGCTTGTCTGTTGTCAAATTAGAATATGACATTAAACTACTATAATAGAACCCATACGAAAATGCAAATATATGTATGTATTGATCTTGCCGTAAGGCGTAGTTGGTGCAAGAACCTACATCTTGTATGTGGGAAACCAAGAACATACTAGATATTGTGTTTGGATAGGATTTAGAGCCTCTTTTCGCGCGCTGCAGCGCGCTGACGCAACAGGTAAACAAGTGCCAGACCAGTAAGTCAACTCACTATTTATTATGGGAAGTAAGAGCATTAATCTATTATGGGAACGTGGGAATGTAGATTAATGTGGGAATGTGGGAATGTAATTGAATGTGGGAATGTGGGAATGTAGTAGACAAAAAAAAGGGATTAGTTATCTAATCCCTTTTCTTGCTCGTAATATCTACCTTATGATATTTATTCTAACTTGTGAGATTGCATTCTGTACCTCAGACCACAATTCATTAGCTTGTTCAGTATGTTGGTATTTATTACAATGAACAACGATTATATCCTCTAATACTTTTGCAACAAGAGCATTATTTAAATGATGTGTTGGATTGTCATTAATATTAGTTTGGTTTCGTTGTTGGTCAATCTCACTACTATCATTGATAGTAGTGAGATTAGTATTTCGGATTTCATCAAGTAAGTTATTTGGCATTTTTAACTTCCTTAATTTCATATCTTACTTCTACAGATTTTGTAGGAACAAGACATTCTGCCCAAATATGTGGATACTTTTCTTTTAGTTTTTTAGTATCTACTCTACCAGAAATCAAGATAGGATTTCCATTAGCATCAAGCAGTTTTGTACCATCACCCTTAAGAGCATAACTTGACTCTTTAGTAATTTTACAAATTTTGGCATCAACAGTTAAACTTTTTGATACCTTTACTTTTGAAACTTCTAACATAGAAGTATTTAATTTCTCAAATAATTCTAATACTAAAGGTTTCATATTAGTGAGTGTTTTTTGTTTATCTAAAACTTCTTGCTTTGATAAACCATAGTGAATAAGAAATTCCTTATCTGATTTAGTAAGAGAAAAGGTTTTTTCTTTTAGTTTTAATTGTGTCATAATTTTTACCTCCCAAGGTTAATTGTTGACAATTATTATTAGACCATACTTTAAAAGAAAAAAAAAGCTTTTTTTTATTTTTTTATTTTTTTTATTTTTTTTTCAGGAAGCCGTCAGTCTCCCGTGCGATTCCTGGCGGCTGCTTAATGAAAAACAGGGACGGGAACGGGAACGGCAAACGGGAACGGGAACGGGATTTTATCTATACATTAAAATAAAATAGAGAACTGCTAGGTATATACCTAGCAGTTCAAGGAAGGAACTTATTAACATATTAACCTGTTACTATTTTAACTTGTTTATTCATTGGAAACAATTTACTTAATCTTTTAAATGAATGGTAAGCATGATTTTTTGGTTTACCCAATTCTTTCCAATCTTTTTTAGATTCTTCAGTATATAAACATAATATATATAACAGGTCATTCATGTCTTGTAAGTTTAATTCTAGAAATTTATCTTTCATTTTAATGCTTCTGTAGTTCGGCTCTAGTTATTCCCTCTTTCGTTGTATAGAAGGAACATCTATCACCCTCTTTTAAATTAGAAATGAATTGGGGTTGATTACTCAAATAACCTACACCATTTTTTTGGTCACCAAAGATAATTTTAATCCACATTCTTTCTGTGTTAATGTTTTTATGTTCGTGGTCAGCCTCAAACATACAGTAAACATAATCTTTGAGTTCTTTCTCCATTTCTTTAATTTTAAAATATTGTTCGTCTCCACAATCAGAACAAGTTAATGCTATGTTTTCTTTTGGTTCTTTTGACATATAGAATACCTCCTAAGTTATTGTTGACTTTCTTTATTATATAAGATGTCAAATAATATGCAAGAAAAAAATTATTTATGTCGGACTTTCGGTACTTTTGGATTTCGGCGCGCGCTGCGCCCGCGGGGAAGCTCCTTGATGATGTATAAGAAAAAAAACGAAAAACCAAAACGGGAAACGGGAATTTGCTATGGTTTTACGCTGCGCGCAGGGCCAGCTCGGCTTGTTGAATGATTAAAAGTAAAAGAACGAAGACCTCAAACGGGAAACGGGAACCACACGCGCGATCGCGCGCTAAAAAAGAGAAAATAAAAAACAAGCAGCAACCACGCCCAACCAAAAAGTTAAGCGTGGATACCATAGAAGCATTACCAGGAAAGCTAATAAATAACCTAGCATTTCTCGCTTTCTTTCCAAGTGCTGCCATTTGCAATACAAGCCTCACCTGTGCCCCCGGTCAGTTTGTACTCCTTACCGGGTTCGGGTTCGTCTTCGTAATCTAGTGCCATATCTTCTGCGATATAGTCCGTCTGTAAAGCACGTTCTATCTCTGCCCAATTGACAGCATCCAGGAACGCATAAGCATAGTCACGACCAAACCGCTGGACAGGCA
>MDTE01035889.1_pt1 | contig 14995 bp, 9 predicted proteins | sample 811231 | NCBI WGS metagenome assembly MDTE01 (sample SAMN05326651, study PRJNA326480) | marine metagenome | isolation source: seawater | place: Indian Ocean: Red Sea | collected 2010 | reverse complement strand
CAGACGAAAATATTATTCACAATAAGGAGATTGATGAAATTACGGTTGGTCTTAAAACTTACGCAATTGAAAAAGGAAAATTCATTGGTAATCTAATGCGAGATGGAATGTTTGATAATTTGCAGGTCAATAATGGTCTTACTGACAATTTATTAAAAACAGAGTACAATGCACTTGTATTAGGTAACAAAATGAAAATGTCAAACTTACTTAGAACTCGTCCTCAAGATCCATTTAATGTTAAAATTGGCGATATAAACACTGCCAATATCGATAAGTTTGTAGCATATGCTGATAAATATGATATGAGAAAAAGGGGACATGTAATGATCTGGTATAATCAAATTCCATCTTGGTTAAAGATTGAAGCACCTGAGTGGAGTGCGCAACAGATCTATGATTTTTCAAAATCTTATATCCTTGCACTCTCCTCTTATTGCAAGGGTAAAATTGATGAATGGGATGTTATAAATGAAGCTATAGTCAACAATGGATTTAGGGAGGATACTTGGTATAAAATTGTCAATACTCAAGCTAACTCAAATGGTGAAATTGGTTATCATAATTATTTTGCATACTTGTTTAAATGGGCTAGAATGGGTGACCCAGACGTTGAACTATTTTATAATGATTACAATATTGAGGCGTTTGGAACCGCAAAAAATAATTTTATGCGGACTTTTGTGAAGAAATTAAAATCAGACTATTCTGCCCCAATTGATGGAGTAGGGCTTCAATCTCATTTTAAGATTAATCTCACAACTAATGACTTTATTAGTAGAGTAGGAAAGACAATTGATGATTTAGGAGAATCAAATTTTATTGCAAATATAACAGAGCTTGACATTAGAATTTGCAATGGTGATACTCAAACTTTAGAGGATCAAAAAAAAGCCTATAAAAATATTGTATCAACAGCCTTTTCTAGAGATAATTGTAAAACAATTTTAATTTGGGGTCCATCCGATAATGATAGTTGGATTAATTCTCATTTTGAAGGTTGCGGCCAAGCCACTCCTCATGATGAAAACTTTAACAGAAAACCTGCTTACTATGGAATTCAAGAGGCTTTGATGGCTTTATAAGTAATTATTTCAATCGACCTTAAATTTAATTGTAAAGTCTAAATGCAGCCCCAAATTTCTTACTGCTAAAGAAAAAATAGAATCCCAAAAGAAACATTGGGATACTCAATAATTGACCCATATTTAGGTAAATAGAGCTTTCAAAATTCACTTGATTTTCTTTAAAACCTTCAATTATAAAACGACTTGAAAAAGCAATTAGAAAAAATAAACCCAATAGGCTTCCTGGTCGAAGTCTAGATCTATGTTTATTCCAAATTAGAAATAGCAAAACTCCGATTATAAAGTAATTTGAAGCTTCATAAAGTTGGGCTGGATGTCGATTGACTCCCACAGATTTAAACCTAAGTTCAAATTGATCTTCAGTTCTATGAAATGAATAATTAAGTGAACCTTGATAAGGATTGATAACATTTGTATAACTACTAATCTTATTTGGTAGGATGTATTTCAGTCTCTTTTCAACACTGTTTCTAATTCTATCCTCCATGTATAAGTTATTTTCAAATACAATTGAAGTTTGTAATATTGGCTTACCTAATTCATAGTTTTTACCACTAGTAGTAAAATTCACATTCCTTACAAAAGGTAACTGGCTCTTAATTTTTTTTTCAATTGGTTGGGTAAAAACAACACCATAATTTGATTCAGTAGGTTTTCCAATAATTTCTGAGTTGAAAAAATTTCCAATTCTAATAAATGCGCATCCTAGAGCAATTGCAATTACCATTCGGTCCATCACTTGATAATAATTATAATTCCTTCTCTTGCGATCAATAAACTTTATTGAAAACCCAGTGATTTTTATTTGATATGAATATATGGCCATACCCAATAAAATTCCAATAGCAGCTCCATGACTTGCCAATCCACTTTCCCAAAAATAGAATAGTTTAAAAAAATTAGTTTTTAAAATTTCTGGCTCATAAAATATTACATGTCCCATTCTCGATCCAATTAGGGTGCCAGCTACCATATATAGCATTTGCATATCAACTGTTAGATCATAACCGTTTTCAAGCCTGTATGAACGAACAACAATATAGCGCCCCACTATAAAACCTATAACAAAAAGGGAGCTATACCACCTTAGAGAGAAAAAATCATTTTCGAAAAGGAATGGATCTGGATGCCAAACAAAAGACCACAAATAAAAATTTAGTAAAATCATAATTGATTTGTGGTCTTCATGACATTTTAATTTATATTATCAAAGGTTCCCAATGGTCGAGCCTCTGAGTCAAGTTCAAGTTGGAATTCAGCAAGTTTCTCTTTCAATTCTATAGCTTTTTTGGGAAAATCTTCAAGGCGATTATCAAATTCTCTTAAATCAGTATCTAAGTTATAAAGTGATTCTTCATGTTCCACCGCCCATATTCCTTTTCCACTTTTAGCGTCTTCTCCAGGGGTTTCAATGTAGCTAAAAGTGGAGGGAGCTAAATATTTCCACTTACCTTGTCTTACGCCAAACAGGGTATTGTTTTTGTGATAGTAAAAAAATCTGTCTTCCAATTCAGGTTGTAATTTGTTTTTCAGGAGTTCAAGGACATTAACCCCATCAATTTTATTTTTTGGAAGATTTGCCCCGGTTGCTGCACATATTGTAGGTAATATATCGATTGCGGATACCAACTGATCCACCCTAGTGTTTGCAGGGATAACGTCAGGCCAAGAAATTACACATGGAACTCGATAGCCCCCTTCAAATACGTCAAACTTACCACCTCGAAGAGGTCCGGAGGATCCCGCATGATTTCCATAAATCAGCCAAGGACCATTATCAGAAGTATAAATAATCATTGTATTGTCATAAATATTTTTTTCTTTTAGCACTGATACTAGCCGACCTACATTGTGATCAATCTCTTCTATTACATCTCCATAAACGCTTCCCATTGAAGTTCCCTTGAAATTATCTGAAGCAAAAATCGGAACATGAGGCATACTATGAGCTAGGTAAACGAAAAAGGGCTCATCATCTTTTTTACTGTTAATAAAATCAATAGCGAAATCAGTATATCGCTTTGTTAATAATGATTGATCAGGTTTAATTTCAATAACTTTTTCGTCTAGCATAATTGGTAGTTTTTCACGATTCATATCATTGGAATAAGGAATCCCAAAATAGGTATCAAATCCCTGATAAGTTGGTAAAAAAGGTGCTTTACTTCCTAAATGCCATTTGCCCGCCATCGCCGTAGCATATCCCTTTTCTTTTAGCACCTCAGCTGTAGTAATTTCATTTGGATGAAGCCCAACTTTTCCACCATTTTTTCCACCAAATCCATGACCCTCAGGCCATAGTACTCCAACTACTCCAGTTCTCATTGGATAAGAACCTGTTAATAATGCTGCTCTTGAAGGAGAACATGTAGAGGAGGCAACTAAAAAGTCTGTAAGGGTTGCTCCATCATTTCCCAAAGCATCGATATTAGGAGTTTTAATATCCATTGATCCAAATGATCCCAGATCACCATACCCTTGATCGTCGGTAAAGATAATTATTACATTGGGGGGTTGTTTAGTTTTTTTGATGTCTGAATCACATGAAAAAATTATGGCACAGACAGTTAAGTATTTAATTATTTTCATACTATACTTTTAATTCATAAGGTTTACGATAGGCTTTTCCACGCCTAAAGTTAGCTTCAATATCATCAATAAATTCTTCTTTAACAGGATCCCAGTTTAATGGTCTTCTAAATTCATATGCTAAGTTTGAAATTTGACATATGGTAGCAGTTCTATGTCCAATTTCAACATCACAAATTGGTTTAGATCCTTTTTTAATTGAATCTAACCAGTCTTTGTAATGATTTTCTGAAAAGTACAATTTTGTATCTGTTGATTTTAGATCTATGTCTTTAATTTCTAATGGATCAGTTTCCCAGCTACCCCTATTAATAATCAAACTTCCTTTTGATCCAAAAAATTTAATTGAGTAAGGCTTAAAATATTTATGTTCAACCTCTATTCCATTAGAGTAGTACATTTTTAAACCTCTTGATGCAGTTGGTTCAATTGGCGGATCATACTTAACAGGTCCAGAATTGTCCATCCCTAATGCCCATTGTACAATATCAAAATGGTGAGCCCCCCAATCCGATAAAATTCCTCCTCCAAACTCTCTATACCACCTCCAATTTGGAAACCAATCAGCCTCTACAAGTATTTTGTGATATGATCTCAATGGAGCCGGACCTAACCACTTGTCCCAATCAAGATAGTCAGGGGTAGGCTGATAAGGAAGATTGCAGGCTGCTGATGGATTTCCAACGTCAACCCATACTTTTTCTATTTTACCTAAATAACCATTTCTTATGACTTCACAGGCTTTCCTCCAGTTGGCCTTGCCTCCACCATTAGATCTTTGCATGCTTCCAGTTTGAAATATTTTATTGTATTTTCTTGCTGTATCGACCATTAGTCTTCCCTCTTCAATACTATGAGACATTGGTTTTTCGCAGTAAACATGTTTACCTGATTTCATGGACTCTACTGATTGAATTGCATGCCAATGATCCGGGGTAGATATTATTACTCCATCAATATCTTTTCGTTCTATTAAATCTTTATAATTTGAATAAGTTGTTAATTCTAATTTATTATTTGAATCTAATTCATTAATAGTTTTTTTAAACTGATTTAATTTAAGTTTATGTACATCGCATGCCGCAATTATTCTAGATTCTTTCATTTTAGTGAACCTCTTACCTAAACCTCTAGATTGGGCTCCGGTTCCAATTATTCCAAGGTTAAATATATCACTTGGTGCTTTGAATCCATTTCCAAGTACGTATCGAGGAACAATTGATATTCCTGTAAACCCCATTGCGGCTTTTTTTATAAAATCCCTTCTATTATTTTTCACTTTTTTCATACAAGTTTTAAAATTCGTTTATAGTGCTGAAAGAAGATGCAGGTAATCCTTCTTTGTTAAAAAAATTTGGTTCGAAATAACTTTTCCACCCATACCTTACAAATTTAGGGTTACTTATTTTTTTTGACCAAACAATCACTTTATTATTTTTTATCACTGCGTTGGCATCATAAAATTTTTTGTCTTGATCGGCAATTTCAAAATACTTTAAAAATTTGTCTTTTGAATGTAAACCTTTTCCAACATGATCAAAACTCAGATAAGCTCTTGAATTAATAAAACTTATAGATTTGTATAAGGGTCCACTGTAAGTCAAATCATTCAATCCATAGTCCTTAGCTAATGCCCAAAGGGCAAGTCTTTCTCCTACAGGTTTTTTCTTTGGAGCATGAATCAACCTTGGGTGACCAATATCTAAAGTAATTGCCATTCCTAAATTTGATTTAGCAAGAGCTTTCCGTTGAACGTCTCTAAATTCTGCATGGATTGAGTCCTGCCTTGGATTTTCATTTGATCCTACTGGAGCTAATTGAACATAATAGAAGGGTAGCGTTTTATTTTTCCACTCTTGCCTCCAACTATAAATAAGTGATGGAAATAATTCTTTATAAACCTCAAACTTTCCTCTGTTTGATTCTCCCTGATACCATATGAAACCTTTCAAAGTATATGGAACAATTGGGGCAATCATACCATTAAAAAGAGTTGATGGAGAAAAGCTACTTTTTTTCATGGCAACCGGTTTGACTATTTCATCTATTCCATTCTTTAAAATATGGAAACTTTGATTAACCAAATAACTTGTTGTTTTAAATTTCCATAGGTCTGAAAATCCTATTATTTTTTTACTTTGATTATATATACCAAAATCTTTTATTTTCTCAAAATCTCCAGTTGAACCCCAATTATCAATAAGTCTAATTGCAATAATATTTTTACCTTTTTTTAAAATATTTTCAGGTAAATTTATTGTATTCGGATTTTGCTTTCCCCAGGATTCATTTCTATAAACCATTTTGCCATTAATAAAAATTGTAAAAAGCTTTGTGTTTATTTTTCCAAGTTTTAAATTAAATATTCCATTAGTATAATCTTTAATTTGAAAATTATTTCTAAGCCAAACTGATCCATTAAAATAATTTCTTTGAAAAATCTCTCTTATTTCCTCAAATTGATAATTTTTCCAACTCTCATCATTATAATCGATTTCAGTGATTCGTTTTCTATCATGATTTAACCATTTAATATCCTTTGATTTTAAAATACTATCAAAATGAACTTTTTCTAATCCATTGACCCATTTATTATATTCTGAATCAGGATCATTTGCTATTTCTAATTTTTTAGAAGTTTCATTAAAATGAAATCCAAAAATATCGTGACCATCAACTTTTTCAATGAAATCACTTTTAGTCCATGTTTCAGCAGGAGAGCCACTCCAACTCGAGTGAATGATTCCAATAGGGACATTTAATTCAAGGTGTAATTTTTTACTAAAAAAATAACCTACTGCAGAGAAGTCTCCAACCGTTTCTGGGGAACAAGTCACCCATTTCCCTGAAACTTTTTTTTCAGGCGAAAATGCTATTTTTCTTCCAACAGTGAACATTCTTATTTCAGGAAATTTTGCATTTGGAATTTCCTCTTCTGCACCATCAATGGGCCCCTCTGATTTAAATCCTTTTATAGGCATTTCCATATTGGATTGCCCAGAAGCCAGCCATACTTCCCCCATCAGAATATCATTGATAATAAGGCTATCCCTTCCAGATTTAACTATCATTTTGTGAAGCTGGTGATCCACTTTAGGGGTACGTAGTTTAAGATGCCAACTGCCTGTTGAATCAGATAAAACCCCAGCTTGTTCACCCCAGCTTGTTTTTAAAGTTATTTTGGCATTTGCAGTTGACCAACCCCATACGTTAATAATCGTGTCTTGTTGCGCAACCATTTGGTCTTGAAATAAACTTGCTAAAGACAATTTTCCAGGCTTATTGGAATCACATGATATGATTGTAACCGTTAATAGCATTATTGGGAATTTGAAGTATTTATACATCTTATAAGTGATTCATGGAATTGAAGGAAGAAGCAGGTAAACCCTCCATATTAAAAAAATTAGGAGTTAAAAAGTTTTTCCATCCATATCTAACAAATAGAGGTGTAGATACTTTTTTCGACCATACAATTACTTTATCTCCTTTTATTTGCGCATTAGCAGTTTGAAAAATTTTATCTTTTCCAGCAATTTCAAAATATTTTAATTTTTTATTTGTACAGTGAAGACCACTTCCAATATGATCAAAGGAAAGAATAGCTTTACCTTTTTGAAAGTTTACTTCTTTAAAAAGAGGGCCGGAATGGGTTAGGTTTTTGTATCCATAATCTTTCGCTAACGCCCAAAGTGCGAGTCTTTTTCCTACTGGTTTTTTGATTTTGGGATGAATATCCAGGCTGTCTCCTATATCCATCGTGACTGCCATACCTACATTTTCTTCTGAGAGAGTTAGCCGCTGCTGCTCTCTTAAATTTGCTGCGAACTCACCGCTAGCCTGATTTCTCCTATTAGCATATTCATGAGGAGCTATTTGAACATAATAAAATGGGAGTTTTTCATCTCCCCATTTTTTCCTGTAAGTTTTAATAACCGATAAAAAGATCGACCGATAATTTTCATAACGTGTTACGTTATTTTCTCCCTGATACCATATAAAGCCTTTAAGCGAGTAGGGTGAGATTGGAGAAATTAATGAATTATATAGCATGGTTGGTTTACTTCCTTCTCTAGGCATCCTTAGCTTTGATGGAAAAACAATCTCATCTAATCCTTCTTCTAGATTATATAAACGATTATTAGTTTTCCAGGAAGAAAACTTTACTTTCCAAGTGTCAAAAAATGAATAAATCTTTTTATTATTATAATATATTCCTCTGTCTTCATCTTCCAATAAACCACCATCTCCATACATATCAGCTATTCTAATTGCTATTGTATTAATACCTTGATTGAGAATATTATCAGGAATTAAAAATCGACTTTCAAATTTCCCATAACCCTTACGTCGATTAACGAATTTACCATTAATAAATATGTCAAAAAATTCATTTACCTCTCCAATCTCAAATTCTAAATCAACAACTTGATTTTTTTTATAATCAAATGTTTGTCTTAACCAAACTACTCCATCAAATTCATTTTCAATACTAAATTTTTTATTTATCTCTTTTAAACTTAAAATTTCCCAATTAGAGTCATTGTATTTTTTTTCAATAAATTTTTTGTTTTCATCACTCAAATAAGTTGTGTTATTGTCATCATTTATTAATTGATTTAGCTCTACATAACTATGACTACTCAACCACATATTATAAGGTGTGTTTGGGTCTAATGAAATTTTTATTCTTTCATTAATTTTTTTAAACCCTTTAACTTTTTCAAGTAATTCAGGCATTGCATATGCTTCTGCTGGATGACCCATTCGCCAAGTACCATGAATAATTCCAATAGGAACTTGTAAATTATTAAACAGTTCTTTTGCAAAAAAATATGCAACTGCAGAAAATTCTGATACCGTTTCAGGAGAACAAACTTTCCAACTACCTTTCACATTTTTATTTGGAGTATAAGAGTCATTACCAGTTGCCCTAAAATATCTTATTTCATTATAATCAGCTAGTGGAATTTCATCAATTGCTCCTTCAACCTCTGTTATTTTATTTCCCATCTGCCAACCCATATTAGACTGTCCTGAGGCGAACCAGACCTCACCAAAAAAGATATCTTTAATAATGATTTTTTTTGAGGAATTTTGAACTACTAATTCATGAGGCTTCAAATCAGCTTTCAGGGTTTTTATTTTTGTATTCCATTCCCCGCTTTCATCAGCATTAATTAACTTTTCCTCACCCCAGTCAGTTTTTAAAAAAACCTGACCCCTAGGTTTTGTGTAGCCCCAGATTGCAACAAATTCATCTTGTTGAAGGATCATATGATCCTGAAATAGACTACCAAGAGACAGACTTTCGTCTTGTTTACATGAAAAAAAAATAAAAATAAATATTAAGACTATTTTCTTCATTATAAAAAAATATTAAGAGGTAAAGGTTATTTTTTAGTTAACTCTTAAATATGTAAAGATCTTTTAATACTCATAATATCCATTTTTCTAATCCCTACTTTAATTAATCATCATGACTGTTGGCAGGATAAAATGTTTTCAATTGTTTCCCATTAAATACTGATGTAATTCCATATTTGAAGCCTAACCTATGAGTTATAATTTCTAAAGTATCACCCTCTCTTTCAATTAAAGGAGTTGAATAGTGATTCCAACCCAAATAAGGGGCTTTTTCAGAGGTGTATCGGTAACCAATTCTCGCTCCCGGAGTTTCACAACTAACACTAACTTCTCCATTATTGAATTCGATACTTGGTGGGGCGGTTAATTGTGCCTTTCCATTAGGATAAAAATCAGATATTAAATCTATTTCATTAATAAATCCTTTATCATCAATTTCACCCATCCAACGTTCGCATTCAGCTCTTAATTTTTTTAAAATACTGGCATAGGCTGGATCCAAAGAAATATTTTTCAGTTCATGAGGATCATTTTCTGTATCAAATAACTCTTCAACCTTTTTTGTTTCTCTAAACCAAAGAGATTGATTTTCGTCCAACTCTCCTTTATCTCGCATTCGTAAAAGTTCTTGCATAACCTCCATATTTTCTCTGTAGGCTAGCGGTAAGTAATAAGGTTTTTCAGGATTAAAGTTTTTTAAGTATTTGAATCGCTTGTCACGAACTGCACGAATCATATCTACACTCTCATCGAAACGATCAGCATGACCATGAATAAAAGTCCGAGATGATTTAGCTTTAAAATTACCTTCAAAAGCATGACCTTGCATATATTTTGGAGGCTCAAGACCAACCATAGATAAAAGCGTAGGAGCGAAGTCAACAAAGCTAATTAATCGATCGTCTCTTTCTCCAGCTCTAACTTTATTAGGATACCTTATTATAAGAGGAACTCTTAGTCCAGAATCGTAAAGTAATCTCTTTTGTCTAGGCAGCGGTCCGCCATGGTCTGAATACCAAACAATTATTGTTTTTTCTAGGAGGCCGTCTTCTTCTAATTGATCGAGAATTCTGCCAACACCTTTATCCATCCTAATTATATTGGTATACATTCTTTTCATTGCGTTTTCTCCAATTTTATTTTGAGGAAGATACGGGGGAATTTTAACCTTTAAATCCTCAGGTACTAATATTTTTTGATTAGTACCATTGTATTTAACCCACCATTGTTTTTCATTTCTGCTAGGAGGAAATTCATCTCCAGTGTCAAAAAAGTTTTTTCTAGAATTCCACATGCCAGATTCATGGCAAACCCCAAAATTAAAAATACTGAAAAATGGAATTTTTTTATCAGGTCTATTTCTCCAGTGTGCATAAATACTAGATTCATCCCAGGCTAGCTCAGATTTAAAAAATTGATAATCTTCTTTGGCGTTATTTGTTGTGTAGTAACCATTTTCTCTCATTATTTCACTAACCATTTTCACTTCTGGTGGAGGGACTGCTTGGTAGTCTATAATTCCAGCCTCTCTCGCTGCAGGTTGCTGGTTGAGAGTTCGCATGTTTTGTGCACCAAATGAATTTGGGTACAATCCAGTTGCTAAAGTTGCCCTGCTTGGAGAACATACTCCTGATACAGAAAAATTATTTGTATAAACAACTCCTTCTTTTGCTAAACGATCTAAATTCGGAGTATGAGCTCTTGGATCACCGTAGGCATTAAGATAAAAAGGGCTTAGATCTTCTGCCACAAGCCATAGAATATTTAATTTTTCATTTTTCTCACTTTGGAACTCACATCCAAATATTATTGTTATCAAAATCAATAACAAAATCTTATTTTTAATTTTCATCTTTTAGCTTTAAATTTTTTAAAAAAAAGTTTACCATTTCCACTTTGTACTTATCAATAAATACATTTTTTCCATGCCCTCCATCTCTAACTGAAATTAATTCACTTTCGATATTTGCTCTTTCAAGAGCCATTTTCAAAACTTTACTTTGGCAATAAGGGACTGTAAGATCAACCATTCCATGAATAATCAAAAATGGAGGTGTTTTAGAACTTATATAATTGATTGGATTTGCCGCACTAGCCTTTTCCTTATTTTCTTGAATCGCTCCACCAATTAGTTTTGATTCTGGGGAATTTACTGCATCGTGTACCATTTTCGAACCGCAAATATCCATCAACAAGAAATCAGTTGGTCCAAACCAATCTACTACTGCATTCACATGACTGTCATAATTCAAAAAACTACCAATATTACCGTCCATCAATTTATTATGAGATGTAGTTCCTGCCATCGCTGCAAGGTGACCCCCAGATGAACTTCCAGTTACTCCAACAAAAGAGGGGTCAATTTTATATTCACTGGCATTTCCTCTTAGGAACCTAATGGCTGCTTTTACATCATGAATTTGTGCTGGGAATAACGCATCTGTACTTGACCTGTGGTTAATTGAAGCCACTGCAAAACCAGCGTCAATCAAAGGTTTTATGAGTGATTTTTTTATGTATTTTGAGGCTTTACTTAGATTTGATTTCCATGCGCTACCATAAATAGTCAAAATTAGTGGACTTTTATTATTGGAGCTAGTGGGTGAATAAATATCTAAAGTATGATAGCTTTTTCCATCACCTGCGTAATTCAAATCTTTCCAAGTTGGCTCAATAGGGTTGACCGCCTCTTGACATATTGAATAAGAACAAATAAAGATGAGTAAATACTTATACATTTATAAAATTGATTTAATTGATTCTATTTGGTTTCCGCTACCTAAAGCATTTGATTTTTTACAATCCCATTTTAGTTTACCATTTTTAAAATTAAAAATATAGTCTAATCTTGCTGGTGTTTCATATTGATAAATTCTCATATGAAATTCATTCTCAGTGATCCAAGCACCCGAGACAGCTATTTTTTTATTTTTTGAGTAACGAAGAGAAGATTTTGGAACTATTTTATGATTAGAACCTGTAAAAGGTAGATGACCTTTTAACTCACTTTTAATATACTCGCCAAAACCAAATGGAATAATTTCAATTTTACCATTTACTTTGATTTCAACTTCATTTTTTTTGCTATTAAAAAAAATAAATTCAACACCCTCTTTATTTTTAGCAATTTTAATCCTTTTGTTGAAAAACTTTTTTGCCAAACCTTCACTCATTTTACCATCAATGGGCTTAAGCTCTAGTGAAGCAGATTTTTTTCTCAAAATCTCAATCCCCTCAGGGTTAAAAACCATTTCAGAAGAATTTATTTTGGGAAGTAATTCATCCCATACAATCTGCATTATTCCTCCCATATTATCTGTACCAGAGGTAATTGCCACTATAGTGTTGTGCTCTGGAATAACGAGGCAAAATTGTCCCATTGCCCCATCCCCACGATAAGTGTTAAATCTTGATCTCCAGAATTGAAATCCATATCCTTGAGACCAGTCATTGTCTGGATCACTTCCATTAGAGACTTGTTTTGACGTTGCCATTTTAATCCAATCTGAGGACAATAATTGATTTCCATTCCATTTTCCTTCTTGAATGTAAAAAACACCAAATTTTGCTATATCCTCAGTAGTTAAGTGAAGGCCCCATCCTCCAGTATTAATTCCTCTAGGGTCAGTTTCCCATTCTGGTCGATCAATCCCCAAAGGTTCAAATAGCCTTGGATATAAATAATCCACAAGTTTTTCTCCAGTTACTCTTTGTATAATAGCAGAGAGCATATAGGTCGCAGGGGTATTATACATAAAATAGGTTCCGGGTCTAAGTTTTAATTCTGACTCCAAAAAATGTTTGACCCAATCATCTGAGCTCTGACCTAGTGAGGGTTCACTAGTGTGGCCAGTGCTCATAGTTAGTAAGTCTATGATTCTTAATTGCTTAAGTTGCCAAGTTGGATTTTCAGGGGATTTTTCTGGAAAATAGTCCTTTACAAAATCATGTATTTGTATAAGACCTTCCTCAACCGCAAATCCAATTGCTGTGGAAGTGAAACTTTTACTTAGTGACCATAACTCATGAGGAATATTCGGACCATAGGGGTCCCACCATCCCTCTGAAATGACTTTTCCGTTTTTGACTATCATGTAACTATGAACAAACTCTATTTTTTTTTCAAATGCGTCCAAGAGATTCACTATAGATTCTGAGGAAACACCTTCTTGCTCAGGAGTACTCCTTGGAAGACTTTTCGTTTGCGCAATAAGCGAAATTGAAATAAGCGCAACAAAAAATGATAAAAATCTGTTTTCTCCCATTTTTAGTTAAGGTTATTTTCTAATTCATTCTTTATAATTTCACTCCATAGATTATAGCCAGCTTTGCTAAGATGTAAACTATCTTTTACAAAATATTTCCCTATTGGTCTACCATAATTATTAATAAACTGATTTCTTGTTGAGATGAAATAATGGTTTGGTTGTCTCTCCATATAATCTTTTATTAAATCATTTGCTTGAACTATTTTATCCCATACGTGCCATCTTTTTGGGGTAGGTGTGGTTTCAATAATAAAAATTGGAAGGTCATTTGATAAATTATTATGGATTTTATTTGTTATCACTTTAACTAATTTTTTCACTTCTTTCGGGGTAATATCATTGTGTCGGTTATTCAAACCTTTGCCCCCAGTTATGTCATTACCAACAAAAATAATAATGGCCGTTGCCTGTTCTTTGTTTTCAATTAAACGATCTATATAATGAATTAGGTCATAATAATGAGCACCTCCATAACCACGGTTTATAGAAGAATACGGTGCCATATCTTCAGCTAAAGATACCCAACGTCTAATACTTGAGCTCCCAATAAACAACAAGTAGTCTTTCATTGATTTGTATTCATTAAGGTTTTCAAGTTTTTGGATTTGATTCTCAAAGTTCTCTTTATGAGCTCTGTATTTATAATTTAAGGAACAACCATAAAGTGATAATATGATAATGAACAAAAATATTCTCTTTAATAATCTCATTAAATTATCTTTACTCTATTAATTTTATCTTCTCGCTTTTCAACCAATCGTCCAGAAGCTTTCGCCCTTTTACTAGTTTATCATTAAATCTTGGATCATTTATAAGATTTGTAGATTCATTGGGATCATTTTCAATATTAAATAGAATCTCATAGGTTTTTCCATAAACGACACTCCTAACATATTTAAACTGATCATAGCGAACCATTCTACCAAATTGATTTTGGCTATAAACAACATCAAATTCGTTTGATATCACTTCAGGTTCAAAAATTTGTTTTTTAAAACTCCTTCCATCTAGTCCTTTTGGTATTTCCACTCCTGCAAGATCTAATAAAGTAGGCATTATGTCAATGGTGCTAACCAGGGCATCACGATTAGTAATTGATTGCTTAATTTCTTTAGGATACCTTATTATTACTGGAATTTTCGAAGATTCTTCATAGAACGTTGTTTTTGCAATTAGTTTATGACTTCCAGCCATTTCTCCGTGATCAGTGGTAAACATAACGATTGTATTTTCTTCCAGCCCCTGCTCTTTTAGGTTTTCTAAAAGTTGTCCAATTAAGCGATCTGTATTTTCAATTAGTAGTTGATAAGTAGAGATAAAACGTTTCCACTCATCTTCATTTAATCCAAAAACCTCTCTATACATAAAGTCCTCGTGTAAGATCATCCCTTTTTCATAAGCAACTTCATGATTGCTTGGTAGATCAGGTCTTGGCTGAAAACGCAAATAGGGCTCGTCATCATTTCTAGCAAAGTGGATGGCATCTGCAAAAGTAGCCCCTTGAACTTTACCTCCCAGAACCCTACAAATATCGTGAGGGTTAATTAGGGATAGTGTCATAAAAAATGGCTTATCCTTTTGATCTTTGATGTACTTTATGGCGTCTTCAGTGAAAATAGGATCATATGCAGATCCCTCTGCTAACATTCCTCCATTTGAGTGGGTCATTGATCCAAACTCAGT
>MDTE01142483.1_pt1 | contig 14996 bp, 15 predicted proteins | sample 811231 | NCBI WGS metagenome assembly MDTE01 (sample SAMN05326651, study PRJNA326480) | marine metagenome | isolation source: seawater | place: Indian Ocean: Red Sea | collected 2010 | reverse complement strand
CAGCGCCATTGGCCGTTTGCCGGCGAAGTACCGGGAACCTCTGTCGCTCTATCATCTTGGCGGCCTGAGCTACCGGGAACTCTTCGCTCGTCTGGGCCTGAAACTCGGTACCGCGCAATCGCTCATCACTCGCGCACGGCAGCGGTTGCGATCGATGCTCGATCCGGATCTCTCCGGCCTGTCGATCTGACCACCCGTGAATCTGTGGGGCACGCGGCTGACAGCGACGCTGCGGAACAACGACCAACCCCGCTGCGCATCGGTCACAGAACCCACATTCGAGCGAGCTAGGCCGCCGCGCAAGCGCGGTGGTACGATTTCGACGAGAATTTGACGACAGGGGCCCGGACCGCATGAGTGCCGTACTCAAAGACACCTCAGTCACGCCCGCCAGCGTCGCGATGGGCGCGCGGGTCGAAGGAATCGATCTGACGCGGAAAATGTCGGGCGACACCGTCAGCCGACTGCGCACGCTGATGCATGAGCACCATCTGCTCGTCTTGCCCAACCAGAATCTCGAGGCGCTGGAACTCGAACGTTTTGGCCGCCTCTGGGGTAACCTGCTGACCCATCCATCCACTCAGCATGAAGACACCCCTTACGTGCAGTGGATTCGCGGCAGGAACACCAAGGGCAGGTTCTTCCCGGGCGTGCACCGGGGTTTCGACGGCTGGCACTCCGACATGACCTGGCACCCGACGCCGCCGATCTTCACCGGCCTGCACGCTCGGCAGATGCCTTCATCCGGCGGCAACACCGCATTTGCCAATCAGCATCTCGCGTACGAGACGCTGAGCGACGAAATGAAGGCCCGGATCGACGGTCTGCAGGCGTTCCATACCGGCAAGGTCTTTGGCCCAACAGTCCCCGACTCGGTTCATCCGGTCGTGAGAACCCACGACGAAACGGGGCGCAAGGCGCTGTTCGTCAACGCCAACTTCACGAAACACATCGTGGACATGCCTGAATCGGAGAGCCAATTGCTCCTCTACGAGCTGTTTGCGCATGCCGTGCGGCCGGAGTTCAGCTACCGCCACCAGTGGTCCGTCAACGACCTCGTGCTGTGGGACAACCGATCCGTCATGCACTACGCGATCCTCGATTACGAGGAGCGCCGCGTGATGCACCGGATCGTGGTCGAAGGTGACAAGCCGCGCTGAGGCCCACTGCCTGGCCCTGGATGGGCGCTTCGGACGGCCGCGCGCCCGGGGTGCGCATCGGCGGGCAGAGGCGTCCGGAACGCGTGCTACACTCGCGCGCCCCTCACGTGCCGGTCCGGACCATGAACGCATCCACCCGCTACGACACACCGACGCTCGACGAGTTGCCCGACGACATCCGCAGCCAGATCGAAACGGTGCAGGAGAAATCGGGGTTCGTTCCGAACGTCTTTCTCGTGTTGGCCAGGCGCCCGGATGAGTTTCGCGCGTTCTTCGCGTACCACGACGCGCTGATGATGCGGGCAGGCGGGCTGAGCGCCGCGGAGAAGGAGATGATTGTCGTCGCCACGAGCGCCGCCAACGACTGCACCTACTGCGTCATCGCTCACGGCGCGATCCTGAGGATTCGAGCAAAGGACAGCACGCTCGCGGACCTGGTAGCAATCAACCATCGTGCGGCCCCCGTCACGCCGCGCCAACGGGCGATCCTGGACTTCGCCGTGAAGATGGCACGCACACCGGAGGCGCTCGAAGAGGGGGACTACGATGCCCTTGCCGCGCACGCTGTGTCGCCGGAGGACATCTGGGACATTGCCGGCATTACCGGGCTTTTCGCGCTCTCGAACAGAATGGCGCACGTCACCGGGATGGTACCGAACGATCAGTTCTACACGCTCGGACGGTAACCGTCGGGCGCGGCTGTCGACCGGATTGCGAACCTAACCCGCTTCGGCGCGATGCTCGTCTTTCAGGCCGACGTAGTAGCCCGCCGTGTAGGTGAAGTACGCAAGTTCCTTTTCCGTCAGTTCCCGCGCAGGCCGACAGGGGCTGCCGACGTACAGAAGACCGCTTTCGAGCGTTTTCCCGGGCGGCACGAGCGATCCCGCGCCGATCATCACCCGTGACTCGACGACCGCGCCATCGAGCACGATGGCGCCAATGCCAACAAGTACCTCGTCGTGAATGGTGCAGCCGTGCAGGGTTGCGCTGTGGCCGATCGTCACATCCGATCCGATGGTGGTTGCTGACCCACCGGGGGTATACGGGCCGTCATGCGACGTGTGGATGACCGAGCCGTCCTGCACGCTGGTCCTGGCTCCGATCGTGATCGGCAGCAGATCTCCGCGAAGCACCGTTGACGGCCAGACGGACGCGTCATCGCCAAGTATCACGTTGCCGCACACAACCGCCGCACGATGGACAAACACGCGCTCACCAAGTGTCGGCGCGATCCCCTTATGGGTGCGAATGTGGCTCTCGTTGCTCATCTCTGTCCTGTCCTGCCGTTCTACGCTTCTGAAGCGACGCCGAAACGATGCAGAATGTTCACGGTGATCGTGTCGACGGCCTCGTCACCCAGGCCGTACGCCCAGTCGGTGCAGCCCGTCGTAAAGACCTGCCCCTCGCCGGAATCGAAACTGCCCATGACGGCGGCGCCGTACGCAAAACTTGCGCGGACTTGAGGCGTGTCCGCGCCGCCAAGGCGTTCCGCCACCCAGTTCAGTTCACCGACGTAGATGTCGGAAATCTGCGGCGCCTCGTTCGTTTCCCAGAGGTGCGCCGGCGCCGTGCCGAGTATCTCCATCGTTGTCGGGGTACCGTCAGTGCCCGTTGGCACCGGTCGGCCTTCGCTGAGCGTCATCTCACAGCCGTCACATTCGTAGCCGACAACAACCGGTTCCGCACCAACAATGTCACCCGCGTGGAGTGCAAGCCCCTCGAACGCCCAGTGCTCCGGTCGCCAAATCGAATAGCCGCCCGTTCCACGCGGCGAGCCGGGCATATGCGCGTAGCCGCCGCGTGTGAACGAGACGCCGGTCATCAGGTTTTCCGGACGGCCGACAACCGGGTCAGACCACATGGTCGAGGTCTCCGATTCACGGTCCGTGCCAAACACCGGGTCCTCTTCGAGCGCGAGCTTGTAGCCCACGACCTGCGTGCCCGCCTCTTCGAAGCGAACCTGCCAGAACGCCGTGTTGCCGGAGAAGAAGGCGGCGTTCCCGCCACCACGCACAAACGACTCAACCGTGTCGCGCATGCCCGCCGACCAGTACTCGTCGTGACCGACCGAGATGTAGGCGCGATAGTCGTCGAGGAATCCCTCGCGCTCCAGATCCTGACTGACCGCATAGTCGAAGCGCAGACCGCGGGTCTCCGCCCACCGCACGAACAGCAGTTCCCAGTTCGCCCAACCGGCCGCCATGGACCAACGGGAGTAGCCACCGTCGAACATCTCCTGCATGTCCGCAAGCGAGTCACGAAACCGCGCCGTGCGATGCCTTGCCGGATCGGGTTTCGCGAGAAAACCTTTCGGCAAAGGGCGCAGCTGACTCGAGTGGTGACCACCCGTATAGAAGCTGGGTCCGCCCCAGTCGTTGTAGGCCGCCCAGGTCGACGTGCTGACCACGAGCAGCGCCGACTCGCGAATATCCCCTGCTCTCACGACAAAAAACGCCTCGGCAACCCTGTCGCCTGCGCTCATACGGACCAGGTAGAAGCCTGATCGCCAGTCCGGATCGACCGGAATTTCGCCACTCGGGCTCCAGCCACACCCCGTACGCTCTGCGCCCACGGGGCGTTCCTGAACGGTTCCGGGGAAGTCCGCACGAAAAACGCGCTCATCGGCTGCACCCTGGCGGATGACCTCCACAGAGAACACCTCGGCATCCGTTGATGCGAAGAGCGAGACGACTTCGCCCCCTGCGGAACTGTTCGGCCAGCAGTAACCGGCAATCACGCCCCGCGCTCCAGACCGACAAGAAAGCTGCCAACCGCCTCATTGAAGCGCTCCGGCTGATCGATGTTGGAGGCATGACCGGCGTCAGGAATGACAGCGAGCTGCCCCCGGGGGATCTTCGCCTCCATGTAATCGGAGGGAATCCGAAACGGCGTGTCATTCTCGCCCACCAGCACGAGCGTCTGCAGGGCGATCGAGGGCAGCGACTGGATGACACGGTCGTCAACCTGCGCCAGCATGCCGCGGGCGGCGTGGGCGAGGCCTTGCGCGGACCGATGTTGTGCGATCCGCACTTCATCACCAGTGCCGAGTGCCGCCAGACCGTCCTGTTCGAGCGAGGCGGCACGCTGTGCCGCGGTCTGGTTCCAGCCATCCCGGCCCGCATCCTTCTTGTACCCGGGCCCGGTGTCGAACAGCATCAGCGCTTCGCAACGGTCAGGCGCATCGAGATGGAACGCTAGCGTCATGTAGCCGCCGAGGGACAGCCCCCCGATCACCGCGCGTTCGACCCCGCAGGCATCGAGAATCGCCCGCATGTCACCCACCGTGTGCGCCTCTGAATACAGCGCCGGGTCGTCCGGGCTGTCGCTTTGCCCGTGGCCCCGCATGTCCCAGACGATGAGATCACCCCACGCCGTAAGGGCTTCGATCTGTCCTTGCCACATCCCGCTCGTCGCGCTGTAGCCGTGACTCAGCAACACCGTGTGGCCGCGGCGTCCTGCGTGGCGTTCGTAGTGGATACCCACGCCATCCCGCTCGATTCTTGCCATCGGATTCCCCGTCTTACCCGACCCTGCCGCCTGGCCTCAGCCCTTCGGCCGCGGCGCCGATCCAACCCTGGCCATCCCACCGTCCACGGCAACCACCTCGCCGGTCATGTAGCGGGACGCGTCGCTTGCGAAGAACAGCACGACGTCCGCAATATCGTCGCCATCACCCCAGCGCTTGAGCGCGATCTGCTCTTCGAGTTGTTCGATCAGACCGGGGATGTTGTTGCGGTTGTCTTCCCAGATGGCGGTAGCGATGAGGCCGGGGCAAATCGCATTCACCCGGATGCCGGACGGCCCCCAGTCCGCGGCGAGCGCGCGGGTCATGCCGTCCACTGCACCTTTGGTCCCCGCATACGCGACGCGCCCGAGCGGTCCGCGCAGGCTCGCGATCGAAGAGATGTTGATGACCGACCCGCCACCCCGCTCGATCATCGACGGCCCGAGCCCGAGGGTCAGCATCAGCAGCGAACGGACGTTGATCGAGAAGACCAGGTCGAAGTCCTCTTCGGTCAGTTGGTCCGGCGTCTTGCGCATCGGGATACCGGCGTTGTTGACGAGGATGTCGACCCCACCCACCGCGTCGAGCACCCGCTCCGCAAGTTCGGTCCCGGACTTCCGCTGAGCCAGGTCCGCCTGCAGGATCACGGGGTCATTGCCGAGATCCGCCGCGACACGCTCCATGTCGGACATCGTCCGGCCACTCAGGACCACCCGCGCGCCGGCCGCGTCCAGAACGCGAGCACTCGACTCGCCGATGCCGCGGCTCGCGCCTGTCACCACGGCTACTTTGCCGCGGAGATCGAAGTTGGTCATCCGTCTTTCCGTATCGATAGGGTCAGGGGCGCCAAGCCTAACCGGTGCGGAAACACGGTGCGAATGCGCCCGTCGGGCTCCGTCAGGTGGGCATCCATCGGGCCGGGCTGACCGAGCCCGCGATGCTGACGCGTTCACCGCGGCGCACGGCCGGGGCGTAGTCCCACACCGCGTGATGCTGCACTGCAAAGTTGTCCCACATGACGACGGTGCCGGGCGCCCAGGTCACGCGGCACTGCAGCGATGGCGTGCGTGCGATGTGGTCGTAGAGGAGCCCGAGCAACCGTTCGCTCTCGAAGCCCGACATGCCGATCAGCGACTCGGTAAACGCCTCGTTGACAAACAACACCGGTAACCCCGAATCCGGATGGCGCACGACCACGGGGTGTGTTGCCGCGGGGTAAGACTGCCCCGGCTTCGGCGTGACTCCGTACCAGCGCAGGTCACGCAAGCCGTCGTGCCTCGCGTCGAGGCCATTGAGCATGTGCCGCAGCGGCGCTGACAAACTGGTGAAGGCGCGGTGCGTGTCGGCAAACACCGTGTCTCCGCCCGTCTCGGGACCTTCGATGAGCCGAAGGATCGACGCGGCAGGCGGCATGGCCTCGCACGAGACGTCCATGTGCCAGCGCCCGCCGTTGACGGCGGTGGTATCGGGTGTGGCCTTGACCGTGAACAGTTCCGGGTCGCCGCCCGCGCCAAGCGAACGTTTGGACGGATGCACGTGGAGCTCGCCGAACAGTCTGCCAAATGCCTTGTGCAGTTCGGCATCAATGCGCTGATCGCGAAAGACCAGCACCTTGTACTGCGTAAACGCGGCACGAATCGCCGCCGCGACGTCCTGGTCCGACAGCGCGTCGCTGATCCCGACGCCGCGAACCAACGCTCCCGTATCGGGGGTCAGCAGCTCGACGTCGAGCCGCGCGTGGGACGCCCTGCCCTGCATGTGATGTCCTGCATGGAATGACTGACCTTACGGGAGAGCCCGCCCTACCGTTCCCAGTAGGCCTTGAGCTGTGCGAGTCCTTCTTCAGCATCCGCGACATCGATACCCGAGTATGCAAAGCGTACGTACACCCGGGGTTCTCCCGCCGTGCCGCGCCCGAAGTGTGAGCGTGAACAGAAGGACACGCCGGTTTCGTGCATGGTGCTGATGCGGAACTTCTGCACATCGTCCTCGCTGTCGGGGTCGAGTCCCATACGCTTGTAGACATCCGTCACGTCGACGAACAGGTAGAAGGTCGCCGCCGACTCCGGGACCGACACGCCGTCGATGCCGTTCAGCCGATCGACAATCAACTCCCGGCGCCCCCTCAGGGTCTCGAGGATGTTCGCCGAGCCCGACTGGTCGCCCTGCAACGCCTCAACGCCCGCGTACTGAACGAAATGGTTCGTGCAGGACTCATCGTTCGTATTGATCTTCGTGATGACGTCGACGACCGACTCGGGGCCAATCGCCGCGCCAAGCCGCCACCCTGTCATCGCGTACTTTTTCGAAAAGGTGTAGAGGATGACCGTGCGCTCGGCCATCCCGTCGTGTTCGAGAATCGTGTGGCTCGTGCCGTCGTAGCGGATGTCGATGTACGGATCGTCGGAGAGCACCCAGAGGTCCCGCTCGACCGCCAGACCTGCCAGCCATTCCATATCCGACGGGTCCGCGTCAGCCCCTGTGGGGTTGTGCTGTGCGTTCACGATGAGCACCCGGGTGGTGTCATCAAGGGCAGCCACCAGCGACTCGCGGTCGAACCGGAAACGCCCGTCTTCGACAACGTACGTATAAGGCTGGGTGCGCCCGCCCAGATACTCCACCTGCGATTCGTAGATAGGATAACCCGGGTTCGGGTAGAGCACGCCGTCACCCTGTTCCATGACAGTGTTCAGGAACTTGCCGATGACAGGCTTGCCGCCCGACTGCACGGAGACGTTCGCCGCGGAGTAATTCTGACCACGATCCCGGGACACCGCCTCGGCGAGGGCATCGCGCAGCGCGGGGATGCCCGCCGCGGGGTTGTAGCCCGTATGGCCGTCAACCGCGGCGCGGTTCGCGGCCTCGATGATGTTCAGCGGCGTCCGGATGTTCATGTCTCCCAGGTGAAACGGGAATACCCGGTTACCCTTTGCCATCCACGCGGCCGCATCGCCGGATACCGCAAACGCTGTCTCGGTACCGAGGTTGTCAATTCTGCTGGCAATGCGTCGTGCGCTCATGGGGTTTCCTTGTGTCCGCCGGTGCGGGGAAGCTGATCGTTCGAGGGCGGCGAGCGTAAGTCGTTCACGCGTGGGGATCAAGACCGGCGCCGGGGCAGGAGCCCGAACCACAGGCAGTTGCCTTCACGGGCGCATCAGGCTGATTGCCCGCGCGCGCCCCACCTGTCAGCATCCGGGCATGAACCAGACTCCCAACAGGCCTCCACGGGACGCGATCACCCTGATCGGCATGGCGGGCGCGGGGAAATCGACAGTGGGCGTCCTGCTCGCGAAACGCCTCGTGAAACGCTTCATCGACACTGATCTCGTCATTCAGGAGACGATCGGACGCTCGCTGCAGGACGTCCTCGACGCGGACGGCTATCTCGAATTGCGCGCCATCGAAGCGTCAGTGCTGAAAGAGATCGACCCGCGGGGCGCAGTTGTCTCGACGGGTGGCAGTGCCGTCTACTCAGACGAGGCGATGGCGCATCTGCAGGAAGGCTCGCACGTCATCTACCTCGAGGTGCCGCTGTCGGAAGTGATTCGCAGAGTTGGAGACTACTCCGCACGCGGTATCGCCAAGCCGCCTGAGCACACGCTCGAAGACACCTTCCGCGAGCGTCGACAGTTGTACGAGGCCTGGTCGGAAACGACCATCGACGCAACGCAGCCGGTCGAACAGGTCGTGGATGGAATCTGCGCGCTCTACAACGGCAAGACCTGACAGTGAGCGGAGTTCAGACACCTGGGCGATAATGGGGCATCGATGCTGACGACCTTCACCCATGGCCGAACAATCACACGACGCGCTCGACGACATCCCCGCTGAGTTTCACCCGGCGAACGTGGAAGCAAACTCCGCGCCGAATCAGCGACTGCAGGATTCGAACTGGTTTGCCTCCGGCGAACCCTTCCGTTCGATGCACAAGAACAATCCCTGGCTGAAACCGCCGGTGGGGGGCAACGGTGTCCCCGCCATGCGGCCCGACGGTTCCCTGAGCGAACGCTTCACCTGTCCGCTCTATGACGCCGGGCGGAGCGCCGAGGGCGGCGGTCTCAACGGCACGCCGTATTACGACACCACGGTCGGCCGCAAGCACAACTACTGGAAGCAGTTCGACGACCTCCCCCGTGAAACCAAGGACATCCATCAGGCGCGCAGGGACCTCGACAAGTACGGCTACTGCCTGATCGAAGACGCGATGAGCGAGTACCAGCGCAGCTACATGCGCAATCGCCTCGAGGAGCAGGCCGAAGCGGAACGGGAGTGCGGGCTTGCTGACATGTCACCGCACTTCCACATCATGTGGACGCTCGTGAACAAAGGGGACTGCTTCGCCAAGTGCATCGAGTTCAGTCCGGAGTGGGTGCAGGGCGGCCCGCTGATCGAACAGTTGAACGAAGAACTGCTGGGGCCGCACCACTACGCATATTCCTTTGCATCGAACATCGCGCGTCCGGGCAGCTATCCCCAGAACCTCCATCAGGATTCCGGCGCGATTCATCCGATCCAGACGCCCGGCGCACCGATCCTCGTCAACACCGTCTACATCATGCAGGACGTCAGCGAGGTGAACGGCGGAACGCTGATCATCCCGACGAGTCACAGGATCGTCTCCCGGACCCCGCCGGGGGAAGAGGTCGGCGAACTGCCACCGGCGATCAACGTGGAGGCCAGGGGCGGCACCGTGATGCTCATGGACGGGCGACTCCTGCACGGCACCGGCGTCAACCACACCGACGACTGGCGCTACATCATGACCAACTCAAACGTGAAACCGTGGCTGCGCCAACAGGAGAACTGGCAGCTGTCGGTCGCTCCCGAGGTGCTGGAGGGCGCCTCTGACAAGCTGCTCCGCAGGATGGGATTTCATTCGTCCGGTTTGCTGGAAATCATCTCCTGGTCCGGCCCCAAGACGACGGTCAGTACCCGCCTCGCCATGGAACGCGGCGAATACCGGCGCATCCGCGAAATGCGCACACCGGTATCGCAGGCGGAGAAGGAAGCACTGACCATCTGGCAGATGAAGCAGAAGATTGTCGCGGCGCGCGCGGCCAGGGAAGACTCGGAAGACTGAGGGGCGGCACTGTCGGCCTGCCAGCGGCGTTCGAAGCGTGGGTTCGAATCCGTCGCAACGAGAGTGGGTACAGCGCCGCGGACCAGGCAATCAGCGACTCGACATCTCTCCGACCGGATTGGCGTTGTTCTGCGTGATCCCCATCATGTCTTTCAGCCGGTCCGACAGGACGGCATAGACGTCGTCCGGCACGTGCACGTTCGCGACCGACTGCTCGTGCAGCGCACGAATGAACTTCCGGTTGTAGTGGCAGCGCATGGCATAGCGCGTGCCCGACGCTGTCCGGCGCCCACCGCAGTGAAGCACCCGCGTGTCGGTGAGGATGCAGGTGCCTGGGGGTGCGCAGATCGACACGAGGCCCGGCTCTGCATCGAGCAACTGCAGCAAATCCACACCTTCGTGAAAGCTGGTCGAACCAGACGGCGTGCGGTGCGAGCCGGGCACGATGTACGTGCCGCCGGCGTCGAGGTTGAAGTCGGTGTAACACCAGATGATCAGACTCCCGAAGGGATATGGCGGATACGGCATGGGCAGCCCGCCCTGATCGATGTGCAACTCCTGCAGCCCCCCGCCCTCGTGAACGATCGACCCGTGCGCGCAGCCAAGGCCAAAGCCCTCCCCCATGACCTTCGTGAGCAGCCTGTCGATGAGCGGACCCCGCTGCGCTGCGGTCTCCTTGAATTCGACGGCGTCCCGGAACACCTGACCCTTCAGGACGAGGTTGTTCACGAGTTGCCCCGCGTCCCGCGCATTCGTCATGATCGCGACGCCTTCGCTTCTCTCGGCGGCAGCCTGATCCAAGATGCGATCGACCTGCGCCTTGATCTGTTCCGGCGTCATCGCGTCCGCCACGAGGCAGTAGCCCCAGCGGATGAAGTCGGCTTCGAGCTGCGCCTCGTCCGCGCTCGGTTTCGGCAAGTAGTCGAACTCGTCGCTGTTGCGGATCTTCCCTGCCTTCATGCGCTCCTTCGACAGACCCGAAAGCTGGGTGAGGAGTCGACCGGCGGACTTGGCACTCGTGTGCGAGCGGTCGTCGGAATAGACGATCCCCGACGCCATCTCGCTCTCCCAGCCCACGTTTCCCGGGACTGGCGCGCGCGCCGACCTGAGTTCCGCAAGTTCTGCCCTGAGCTGCGCATTCTCGCGACGCAGGCGCTCGATCAGCTCCTCCGACCCCGGGATTGTGGGCAGCGCTTCAGACGCGGATGAACTCGGGTCGACCGTCGTATTGGCCATGGGTCTCTCTGCCAGTGCAAAGGCTCCGAGCCTACCGCAAAACGCATGCCGCTGACCCCCTCAGGTCTGCTCGTCGAAGTCGATGCGGCGCTCGCGCACAACCGACCGCCGGACCGTGGTCGACTCGATGCGCGCGTTCCGGCCCGGGGGACAGACCCTGGACAGACTACCCCCACGCCCGCGGTGGTCACACGATGACGGCGCGGCCGTTGTTGATGGAAACGACATCCCGCTCCTTGATGCGCACGCGGAAGGAGACGACGACGTCGTCCTTCCACATTTCCACCACCTGGGTTTCACCGGGGAACACGGGTGACGAGAAGCGGACATCGAAGGTCTTCATGCGGGCCTGATCGTAGTCGCACATCGTCTTCAGGACGGCATGACAGGCAATTCCATAGGAACACAGCCCGTGGAGGATTGGCATGTCGAAGCCAGCTTTCTTGGCGAAATCCGGATCACGATGCAGCGGATTCCGGTCGCCACAAAGGGCATAGACCATGGCCTGATCGTCCCGGCCCTGCATCTCACACACGGTGTCCGGCGCGCGGTCCGGGATAGGGTGCGGCACCGGGGCGCCGTCAGCCTGGCCGCCAAACCCGCCGTCTCCGCGATAGAAGAGCGTCGATCCCAGAGTGAACAGGGGCTCCCCACTCGCCAGCTTGACGTCGGTTTCGCTGGTAACGAGCGCACCTTTGCCCTCGCCCTTGTCGAACACACCCGTTGTACGGCTGCTGACGAGGGTCTCGGCTGCCCGTGGAATGGGCTGATGGAGCGTCAGGCGCTGCTCGCCGTGCAGCAGCAGGGCAAAGTTCATCTTGGCACCGAGACCGGTGCCGGCGCCCTCGACGCGTTTGGCGCGCGACAGCACCGTCGCCGCGCTTGGCAGGACGCGGTCACCCTGGGTCTCGCAGACATATTCGAGTTCCTCGCGATCCATCGGATCGCGCCCCATCCCAACCGCCACCGCATAGAGCAGCGAATCTCGATCTGTGTACCCGCCCGGGGCTTCGACAGGCTCGCGAGCCAGTTCTGCTTCAACGTCGGCAAGGGTGATGGGCATGGTGTTCTCCTGGTGCATCGAAGGTTCTGCCCGCAGCGAGGGCATCGCCGGGACCGGAGAGAGGACACTAAGCGATCTTGCCGCGAGACGCGAGCAGGTCAGAGCAGCGCGCGCACCGCGTCATACGAAGGCCCGCCGGGGAGGATCATCACGACCGCATCGTCGAACCCGGCAGCTTCGAACGTGCCAAGACGCACTTTGAGTTCACCCAGGTCTGCGCCGGGCATCACGCGGATCGTCGAGACGATCGCCCTGCCGCCACCTGCCGATCGATACCGCGCTATCGCTGCCGCACATTGCTCCGGTGTGCGGTGCATCCCGGATGCGATCCAGCCATCGAACTCCCGTGCAGCCCGCTCGACGTTCTTGCCCCAGGTACCGAAGAAGACGGGCGGTCCACCTTGCACGCCCACCCAGGGTGTCACGTTGCCGGCGCCAGCGCTGCCGTCTGTGAAGGTCCCACGCAAGGCGCTGAGAGCCGTCTCGAACCGGGCAAACCGGCCAGCAAACGGTTCACCGTGCACGAGGTAATCACTCTCCGTGGAACCGGCGCCAACCCCGAGCACCAATCTCCCGGCCGCCACCTGCTGCAGCGAGAACGCCTTCAGGGCAACGTCAGTCGGGTTGTACAGCGGCAGCTGGAGGATCGCCGTACCAACCTCCAGTTCCGTCACTGCAGCCGCAACGCTCAGCGCGACAAACGGGTCGGCCATCATGAATCCGCGTCCCATCGCGTGGGCAGACCAGATGCTGTCGAAACCGGCGCCTTCGAGTGTCCGCGCGCAGTTTGCGATGTGTCTGGCATCTGCGCCATCGGACGGTGTGAGGAGCGCACCTAGTCTCATGTCTGGTCCCTGCTGGCCATGTGCAGATCGGGCGGAGGCCTACGGACGATCTCTGCGACCGATCAATTGCCTCGCGATCAGCAGCCGCGCGGCCGTCCCATCCCACTCGGCACGAAAGGTGACCGGCCCGGCACCGATCCCGTCCGCATTCCATTTCCAGACGTGCGTCTGCCGGTCTCCGAAAAGATGGAGGCTGACGGTCACGTCCGGATCGCCCGCGATTTTGGCCAGCCGCAGATCAGCGAGGCCCTTGCCCAGGCGCCTGCTGAACGGCTTACGTTGATCCCAAGGCACCATTTCGGCCCAGTCCACCGTAACCTCGTACGCGCCTTCGTGTTGGGGGATGTCCACTCGTACTTGCTCTTGGTCGCTCGAGTAGCAATCCGCCAGCCTCCGTGCCTGCAGATGACCTGACCATAACGCATCTGATGTGGCGCCGAAAGACGGAGGGAAGCGGACATCTGAACGATCTGCCGCGTTTGGCGCGAAGCCCGCTGCCAGGACGAGTGCTAGGATCAGGCGCTCGCCTGGGTCGGGTCAAGCAACAATGCGCATCGGAATTTCACTGACGAGCAGCTATCGCGTCGAAGACATGCGCGACGGGGCAGCACAGATGCTCGATCGCACGCGATCGGCAGCCGCGGCAGGACTCGACTCGCTGTTCGTCGGAGATCATCACGCCGTACCGGCGCCCTATTAATAGAACGTCCCGATGCTTGGCCGACTCCTGGCCGAATGGGACGAACGCCCCGCCGGCGCATTGCTCCTGCTGCCACTCTGGAACCCTGTTCTGGCGGCGGAGCAGCTGGCCACGCTCGCATGCCTGAAACCGGGCCCGTTCATCATGCAATGCGGCAACGGCCGCGACGCACAGTTTCGAGCCATGGGCGCCGACATCAGGTATCGCCCATCCATGTTCGAAGAGGCCGTCGAAATGATGCGCCGCCTTTGGGTCGGAGACACTGTGTCCTCGCAACATCGCTATCGCTTCGAGAACGCCCGGATCAGTCCAACCCCGCCGGAACCGATCGCCGTGTGGATCGGTGCATCAGCACCAAAAGCAATCGATCGAGCCGCCCGGATCGGCGATGCGTGGCTCGCCGCGCCCGGGCTGACGCTCGATCAGGCACTCGCGCAGATGGACGACTATCAGGCCGCGCTGGCCCGACACAGCCGTTCCACGACGCTGACCGCGATTCGACGCGACGTCTATGTTGCGGAGTCCGAGGCGGACGCCAGCGCGGTCCGCGAACTCGTGGCCAGCAGGAGCTATCGGGGATTTGACCCGAGCGCGCTCATGATCGGCACGCCCGAGCAGGTCGCCGGCGAAATGCAGGCGTTCGGCGATGGCGGTTACACCGACATCATCGTGCGCAACCTGCATCGCGACCCTGGGAAGGCGATTGCATCGACTGAACGACTCGCCGAGGTCGTCGAGATGCTCCGCGGATAGCCAGGCGCGCACCGACTCCGTCAGCGGTCGCCGCCACAGCAGTGACCTCTTTGGCGATCTGGCAGGATTTGGCCTGGCCTTTGCGCCCGACAGCGCAGCTCCGGAACTTCACGCGCCGCATCACTCCGGGTCGCGGTCCGTATCGATATGGCCGGGGAAGTGACCTTGCGTAACGCGGTGTCGCGTCGCCGGTCAGCGACCGCTAACATCATCCACATGTCCGTATCGCTGTCCGAAGCCGCCTAGGCCGTAACGTTCCTGACCGTATTCGTCTGGTCCGCCATCGAGCCCTACGGGTACGAGATCTGGGCGCTGGAAGTGTTCCCGGCCGCGCTGGGCGCGGCGGTCCTGCTCGTCACGAGGCGGGCCTTTCCGCTGACCCCGCTGGTCTACTGGCTAGTTCTCGCACACTGCATCGTTCTGATGGTCGGCGGGCACTACACGTACGCCAACGTCCCGCTCTTCGATTCGATCGCGGAGGCCATGGGCCACACCCGCAACAACTACGACAAACTCGGACACATCATGCAGGGACTGGTCCCGGCGCTCATCGCCCGGGAACTGCTGATCCGCAAGCGCGGTCGTGCCATCACCCCGTTGGCGCGACTTCTTCATCGTCTGCTTCTGTCTTGCGTTCAGCGCCTTCTACGAGAT